>Ga0209657_1000144_pt1 | contig 49698 bp, 46 predicted proteins | sample SaaInlV_100m_DNA_FD_184650 | JGI IMG/M metagenome (GOLD analysis project Ga0209657, IMG submission 184650) | Marine microbial communities from expanding oxygen minimum zones in the Saanich Inlet - SI037_S3LV_100m_DNA (SPAdes) (version 2) | ecosystem: Environmental > Aquatic > Marine > Intertidal... | reverse complement strand
CTCATAGTCAGAGGTTTTTATATAGTCATCAATGACGATCTTTGTAAGGTAGGGACCAACCAGATTGAGCAAGGAAACTCCCAACAGAAGAAATATGGCAAGTGCTACCCACTGGCTATAGGGTTGCAGATAAACCAGCACCCGCTTGAACAAAACCCAGTCGCGATACCGATTTTTCAGATTTTCCATATAGACCTTGTTCATCAGAGGAGAATCTCCATTTCCCTGGCCAGCAACTGATTCTGGAACAAACCTGCATAGACCCCTCCCTCCCGGATCAGCGAAGCATGGTTTCCCTGTTCAATGATTTGCCCTGCATCCATAACGATGGTCTGGTCCGCACCCCGGATGGCCGATAGCCGGTGGGAAATAATCAGGGTGGTCGTTTGACGGAGCTGGGTCTGGATATTTTTTAAAATTTCTTCTTCCGTCTCAGAGTCCAAGTGTGAGAACGCATCATCCAGAATCAGCACTTCGGGTCTTTTGATCAGGGCACGAGCCAGAGCGACCCTTTGCTTCTGGCCTCCCGACAGAGAAACTCCACGCTCTCCAATCAACGTATCCAGTCCGTCGGGAAACCGCTCCACATCTTTTTTCAATCCGGCAGTCTGGACAATTTCCTCCAATTCACTCTCTGTGGCAGACACCCGTCCCAGCACAATATTGTCGCGAATGGATGTGGAGAATAAAAAAGGTTCCTGGCTCACATAGCCCAAGGAGTCTCGCAAGCCTTGCAGAGGAATTTCTTTTATAGGGCGGCCTCCTATTAATAAAGCCCCCGCAGTCGCATCATGAAAACGTAAAAGCAGTTGAGTCAGAGTGGTTTTGCCCGAACCGATCACCCCCACCACCCCCAGAGTCTGGCCCTGAGGAATTTTAATATCGATCCCCTTCAGGCTCATTGTGTCCTCGCCCGGGTAGGAAAACTGGAGCCCTTGAAACTCGATATCACCCATCTCCACCGAGGTATCCGCTCCCTCTGGAGCCGGTATGATCTCAGGTTGAGAAGCAAAGATATCCTGGATACGGCCCATGGCCGCTAATCCTTTCTGAGTGAGATTAAAAACATATCCGATTCCCATCATGGGCCACGAAAGAAGCATCAAATAACCGTTAAACGCGACAAAAGATCCCAGTGTCATGGACCCGGCAATCACTGCTTTCCCTCCCATCCACAACGAAACCATTGCCGCCACCCCCATAATGAAAACCATGGTGGGAGTAAAAATTCCGAACATTCGGGTCACAGCCAGATTTTTATTGATGTACTCCTTGTTGAGTTGCGCAAATTTTATTTTTTCATTTTCTTCCTGAACAAATGAGTGGAGAATCCGGATCCCGGCAAGATTTTCCTGCACCTGTCCTGTTATCAAGGCCAAATGCTCCTGCACCGCTTTGTGGCGCTTGCCGATTTCCTTAACAAAATAAAAAAACAAAAACGAAATAATGGGCAGTGGTAAAAAAACCTTGAGTGTCAAATCAAAGTTGATCCAGCTCATCATGCCAACGGCAGCGAAAATAACGAAAACTGCGTCAATAAGAATCAGCACACCCAGACCGAAAAATTCCCTCACGGCCCTTAAATCGTTCGTGGCGCGCGACATGATATCCCCCGTCTTTTGTTTCAGGTACCAGGTCCGGTCTAAAGTCAAAAGATGCTTGAATAATCGGTTCAGGATATCAAATTCGATTTTTCGGGAAGAGCCGAACATATAGACCCTCCACCCATAGCGGCCCACAACAAGAAACAAAGAGACCCCAAAAAGAAGGAATACATATTTTAAAAGAAGTTCTGAGGAAGGTTTTCCGGGCAAGACATCAATAAATTCCTTTATCAACCAGGGCACAACCAGCGTCATGGAGTCTGTGAGGATTAAAGCCGCGACACCTATTGCCATTGCCTTGCGATATTTGGAGATATAAGGCCAAAATGCTTTTAAATTTTCCAACGTAGATCCTTTTTTCTTTCCACCAACTGGAGTTATTTTCCTAGTCCTTTGATGCCTTTTTAGCTAAAATGGGTGCGGTAAAATTGAAATCAGGCGCTACATCCAGCTAAGTCCTTAAAAGATCCCCTCAACAACCCATAAGGAAAGACACTACAATCCTATGTACGGAGTTATATTGGCCGGAGGAAGCGGCACCCGGTTTTGGCCTGTCAGTCGCGAACAAAATCCAAAACAATTGCAGGAAATTGTGGGCCCCGGGACCATGGTGCAAAACACGGTTCAGCGCCTGTTACCCTTGATTCCCACTGAAAAATTATATCTGGCTACCAATCATCAGCAGGCGATCGAAACCCTGCACCAGTTGGATTGCTACGGCTTTTTTTCCGATCATCTCATAGCAGAACCCAGTAGCAGAAATACCGCACTGGCAATCGGGCTTATGGCGAAACTGCTGATCGACAAAGATCCCGATGCGGTCATGGGTGTTTTTCCCGCTGACCATGTTGTAACGAACTCCGAGGCCTTTATCAAGGCCCTTCAAAAAGCCGAAGCTCTGGCAAAAAGAGATTATCTGGTGACCCTCGGCGTTCCTCCCACCCGACCTGAAACCGGATTTGGTTACATAAAGCAGGGAGCTGAGATAGAAGGTTGTGCTTCTCAGGTAGAACGGTTTGTGGAAAAACCCGATCTTGCCACAGCCAAACAATATTTAGAGCAGGGCAATTATTTTTGGAATTGCGGCGTCTTCATCTGGAAGGCTTCCACCATCCTCGAAGAACTGCAACAGTATGCGGGAAATATTTATTCCCAGCTTGAAACCCTCACAGGTTGTTTGGAGAATTCAAAAGGAAAGCCCGGTTACCTCGAACTGAATGAAAAAGGCCGCAATCTTTTTTCTTCCCTGCCCAGCCTTTCCATCGACTACGCAGTTATGGAAAATTCGTCCCGGGTAGTCCTCATACCTGCCGAGTTCGGCTGGAACGATGTCGGCACATGGAGTGCCTTGGACGATGTATCCGAAAAAGACTCTGAGGGCAATGTCATCAGCGGAAATGTTCTGGCGCAGGATTGCGAGAACTCCATAATTCAGGGGCAGAATCGGCTCATCGCTGTACTAGGGTTAAAAGACACGGTAGTGGTAGACAGTCCGGATGCCCTTCTGGTCTGCGCTAAGGAGCGTTCCCAGGACATAAAAAAACTGGTGGAGGCTCTCAATGAACACGCCCACCCGGAAGGCAAACAACCCTCCACCGTCAAAAAACCCTGGGGATCCTACACTGTATTGGATTCCGGATCTTCTTATTTGCTAAAGCGTATCGAAGTCTTACCCGGTGAGGCACTCAGCCTGCAATCTCATCAGCACCGCAGTGAACATTGGACCGTTGTCACAGGTTCAGCACAGGTGGTGCGAGACGAAGAAACCTTCCAGTTAAAAGTCAATGACTCCATCACCATCCCGCAAAATACCAAACACCGGCTGGAAAACTCCGGTTCCGACCCACTTGTAATCATTGAAATCCAATTCGGCCATCCCCTCGATGAAAACGATATCATCCGTTTTGAAGATCGCTACGGTCGCCACTAGCCCCGGCGAGCCCACTAGGCGTGGGGCCAGTGTGCCATCGCTTTATCTGGCAAGCAAAAAGCTTTCTCGGCACAATCAAGCCCTTGCTATCTGCCCCCTGTCAAGGGAGAACTTTGCATAAACCGTCATTGCGAACGAAGTGAAGCAATCCAGGCACGAAAACTCTGGGTCGCCACGCCGCTTTGCGGCTCGCGATGACGACTCTGTGCGAGAGCAACCCTCAGTTTTTTGGCAGTGAAATTAAAAAATAGTTCTTGATAGCGTTAGAGTCGACCAATCGGTTGGCGTGTGTGCTGGCCTGATTTTTTGAGGGGAATTTTCCTGCCCGAATTTTATACCAATGTCCACCAGATCTTCGGACGGCCTTCACAACATAGAGTCCTTTCACACCTTTCTTTTTAAGTTTCCGGATCAACTTGTCCGCTTGCTTGGCAGAAATAACTGCGGCAATTTGAATGGTGTAGACCCGATCCTCCTTTTTTGCTTGTGAAGGTTTTAATCCGGGTATTGATATCAAAGGGGCGGTAGATTGATCGCTCTTGTTTTTGGAAGTCAGTTCGTTGAAACCCAGGACCAGGATAATTGAAACCGAAACAACCGAAAAGCTGACCAGTTTTGCTCTTAACGAAAGATGTCCAAACCGGATGAGCCCTTCAAGAAGCTGAAGAAAAATCCATTTAAAAACATTTAATATTTTGTCGACCCACCAACGGCCCCATCCTCCCAAAACCGTCATTTTGCCTGCAACCAGGCCCATCTCCACCTTGAGACGTTTCAGGTCCTGAAGGTCTTCCCGGCGAAACAGCTTTACTTTTTTCATTTTGGAGCTGATCTGGTTTTCCTCGGACTGCCTTTTAATTTCCTCCTGCTGATCGGAGTTCATGCCCGAAAAAATTTCTCCGCATTTCTGGTGCAGACCGGGCGCAACCCCGGAAAGGTTTCCCTCACAGTAGCTACGGGCAAGATAGGTTTTAATTTGCTCTTCCTCTTCAACCGAAAAATTCAGTGCGAAAAAATAAAACCTTAAGGCTAATTCATCCGTCCTTTTGTGCGCCAGATAGATGGGAAGGGCAAACCGGACAATATCATCAGAAAACTCACACTGGTTTTCCAACGCACTCAAAAACAGCAACTCAACTTTCCCAGACCATTGCCCTGCCTTAAGAAACAGACTGGCCAGGTACTGGGTTAAGGTAGGATCGTGAATTTCCTCCTGCTGAACCATAATAAGAAGCAGGTCCATTTCCTCCTGGTTAAGTTCCCGGCCCTGATTCAGAATAGCAAGGAGAGGCTTACGAAAACGCGAATCTCTCGGACTCTGCAAAAAGGCCTGCACATAAATATTCAAGGCTCTGGGGGTTTCATCCCCAATGGACAGCAGGTAGTCTGCGTATAACAGGACTGCAATAATCCTGTACTGCTTTCCCGCATCCGGCAAAAAATAGGAAGAGTAAGTAAAGCTCAACAGGTTTTCAAACTGGCTTTTAATATCCCCTGGCTCTGACCGGGGAGATGCGCCCTTAAGAAAATGTAGCGCATTAAAAAACCGTTGATCGCCCACCATGCCGTACGCGATGAACCCAAAAAACAGGCAGACGAGGACAATGGCCCATTGGATCGCCACATCATCAAACAGGACATTTGGAAGCGCTACCTCGTGCAGAAAAAACAGAACCGTGTAACCCAATCCAAAAACCAGGGTTAACGAGACAGCGATTCGGGCTAGATAAAATTTAAGGGTTTGATACAGCATTTCTTTTTTCAGGGTTTAGTGAGTCCTTGTTTTTTTCGACCGGAGCAGGAAGAAGCTCGGTTTCATCCGGCTCCGGTTCTTCGGGCAAGACAGGAGGCGCAGAAAGGTCTACACCTTCTTTAACCGCAACCTTTAAAATTTCCAGAGAAAATTCATCAGCAAGATAACCCGTCTGCACATCCACGGTGGCAAACTTGACTTTTTCCGGAACAGGAAATTTCACCGGGCTTTTACCCTCTAGTGCCTTCTGCATGAAAAACACCCAGATGGGCGCGGCGGCACTGGCTCCAGTCAAACCTTTTCCTGATTTATTCTTCATGGATTCATTATCATCAAAGCCCACCCAGACTGATGTCGAAATATCTTTCGTAAAACCATTGAACCAGGCATCCTTGAAATCATTTGTGGTGCCGGTTTTCCCACCAGCGGGGTGACGGAAACCCATTCTCCTGACAGTCCGACCGGTTCCTCTATCTATCACTCCCTGCATCATGTTCAGGAGCGGATAAAGGGCATCGGGTAAAAACTGTTGCACTCCCTGATAGTAATGTTCATAGAGCCGGTTTCCCTGAAAATCCTCGATATGCTGGATCAGGTAAGGCTCATTATAAATTCCGAGGTTGGCAATAACGCTATAGGCCGATGCCATTTCATAAGGAGATACGCCGGAAGTTCCCAGCGCAAGCGAAAGGTTTTTACCTAACGGACTTTTAATACCGAACTGCCGCGCCGTGCGAATCACTTTCTCCGGTCCGACTTCATTAATCAGTTTTGCAGAAACAATGTTAACGGATTTCATTAGAGCTTTTTTTAGAACAATATCTCCCGCAAACTCTTCATCGAAATTCTGTGGACTCCAGGGTGTGCTCCCTGGAATATCGATGGTCAGTGGCTCATCTTTCACCACGGTAGCAGGCGAATAACCCAACTCTTCCATGGCAGTAAAATATACAAATGGCTTGAAGGAAGAACCGGGAAGACGGTTGTTCGATACCGCCCGGTTGAACTGACTGTGGGAGTAGTCTCTTCCACCAAGCATGGCCCGCACAGCACCGCTCTTATTTTCAATAGACACTAATGCGGCCTGAAGTGGGCCCGCACCCGGTTCTCTTGCGACCCTGCCCTCCAAAGCCTCCAAATGATTGCGGGCACTTTTAAAAGCCAGCTTCTGATAACGCGTATCCAGAGTGGTGAGAATTTTTAATCCTCCAAAATGCACAAACTCTTTTCCATAATCCTTTTCAATTTGCTCCAGCACCTGGTTCACAAAATAAAGATTAGGGTCTGATTCCACCTGAGGATTCACCAGGTCAATATCAGACTGAAGGGCCAATTCTCTCTCCTCAACGGTAACAAGATTTTCCGAAACCATTCGGTTCAATACATACTCTGTCCTTCGCATTGCCCTTTCATAATGCGAGAAGGGGTTGGCATTGTTGGGGGAATTGGGGAGACCCGCAAGCAGAGCCGCTTGAAACAGAGTCAGGTCCCTGGCGCGCTTCCTGAAATATACTTGCGCCGCCTCTTCCACACCATAAGCACCGCTACCAAAATATATCTGGTTGCAATAGGCTTCAAGAATCTGGTCTTTATTGAAAGTCGCCTCAAGTTGGAAGGCAATCAAAAGCTCCTTGATCTTACGCACCCAGTTTCTCTCAAAAGAAAAAAACAGGTTTTTGGAAAGTTGCTGGGTAATCGTGCTTCCCCCCTGGGCAATCCTCTTTTGACGAAGGTTGGTCCATAATGCGCGCACCAATCCCCTATGATCTATCCCGCTGTGACGATAAAACCTGGAATCTTCAACAGCGGTGATGGCTTTTGTGAAAAAAGGTGAAATATCCTCAAGAGCAATAGGATGCCTCTCACCGAGAATTTTGATGCGCTCACCATCTGAAGAGTAGATTTCTGTGGGAAGGCTCAGGTTGATTTGTTCCAGATTTTTGGGTAGTTGAGGCAAGTCCTGGTTCAACCAGAAATAAAGGCCAGCCACAACCAGAACAACAACAAGAACTAAAGTTAGCAGAAGCAGATTCAGGGTATGGAGTAAGCGACCGATCAAGGGCTCTCTCCCGAGGAAGGCGGAATTTCATTAGAACTTGAATCAGAAAGATCCGCTTTTTCAATTTGGGACATCATATTATTGGCCAATTCCACAGCCACAGGAATCAAGAGAACCCCCGTGTAGTAATCGGTGTCGTATTCAACTCCAAACAGCAAATGTTGGACAGACTCTCCAGGAGGCAAATCCGAAATGCCCACCCGGGTGACATGATAATTCTTCCCCAAAAACCAACGCGGTTCCGGAAAAACCGCTTTCTGGGTGGTTGCGTCCAGGGATTTTAAAACGGGAAGAAACTCGGAAATCGGGAAAATCAGGTTTCTAGGAAACCCCGCATCTTCAAGGGTTCCCCGCTTAACCGTCCGCGTTGCCTGAACCTCAGACAGGGTATCTACAGATAAAAATAATTCATGCAGGGGTAAATTTTGGCGATCAATGAATTGCAGGGTGATCCAGGGACCAAATCGTTTCAGAAAAACCCGGTCCCAGTTTTTTCTTGAGTCCAACTCAACCAGATCATAGGAGGAAATGATATCCTCCGACCACTGCCCCGGAAAATCATAATAAAGCTGGATGAATTTTTCCCGAGAAACAACAAGGGGGAACCCCGGAGACAACCCCTCAAACAAATGTTTGAAAGAAGAAATACCCAAGGCCGTTTCTTCCTGGAGATCCAGAGAAGAACGAATAGATTCTATTTTGGCTTGTGCTACCAGAGATTGTCGGTCCCGCTCCCACATTCTGCCTAACTGAGGCCTCTTGTGGTTTTGCCACTTTAAGTAATAACCGACACTTTTTTCAAACAGGTTGGTATAAAACTCAAGGAAAAAAAACGCGGAAAGAACGATCAACCCGGCTACACCGTGCCATGATTTTCTGACACCGGCAAATTTCACTTAATATTATTTCACCGTGATTTTATTAACGCTCCGGGTAAGTATTTTAAGCTTGTCTATCTTTTCTTGCAAAGTTTTTTTATCAAGCTTTTTCCTTCCGGGTTTCCGTCTCGCTTTTGGTTGACGCACAAAAATTTCGGTCTTTTTTCCAGAGCCCCCTGCCTTTTTCTTTCTGGCCTGTTGGCCTTTCTCCGCTTTAGAAGACAGTGTATACGGAGCTTTGCCCAATTCCGCGATTTGCTCCAGATTGGACAGGCAGTCTTTTTGAAAGTGGGGAGACATTTTTCTAAAAAGCGTCAATATCCTTTTTTCGATATCATCTAAAGTAATGAGTTCCTCCCGGGAGGGATTCTCGAAAACCACCGACCCTTCCTTGAAGTTCATCACACTCACTTCGGTGGAGGATAAATCTTTGTTGATTCTCTGTAGAGGAGCAACATCATTCTTATCTATTTCTGAAGTCAATAATTGCTCCAACGATATATTTCCCAGCCGGGCTATCTTGACCAGCACTGCAACAGGAGCATCCCTCTCGCCTGCCTCATAACGAACAAATGTACGAAAGCCCACTTTAAGAATTTCCGACATGACAGACTGGGTACAACCCAGTTCCTTTCGAATCATCTTCAGATTCTTTGCCAGAATTGACATCAAAACCCTCTAAAAATACAATTTACACTTGGATTCATTATAAGCTTAACTCCCTGCCAAAACAATACGCACCTGAAGCAGTTCCAACTTGGAGAGTGATCCACTAATATTATCACCAACGGGATAAACAGGCGAGAAAAAAGAAATAGCACCCTCTCAAATAGCATAAAAAGCACTCTTCAGGCTTGCCCAGGCACGGTTTTGTCGTCAAAAATCCCAACAAATCCCATATGGAAAACCATGCCCTCAAATTTAGAGGCAAAAATTTTGACGCTTCGAAGAAACCTGTAACTACTTAATTTAAAAAGGCTATTAGGATTTTATCGCAAAAAAAATGAGTGGCATCGAATTTGCTCTACACCTATTCAATATCTTAAAACCTGCAGGGAGAAACTGATATGGATTCCGATGCTCATTTGGAACAAGAGTATGAGAACTTGAACGATGCCATTTTACGGGCCATTTTATTGTCGAAAGAAGTGCAGGATATTCTTACGCGATTTAAAAAACAGGGGCAAATGAACGACAAGGCCGTTTTGAACCTGTTTTTAAGCTTAGATGAACTGTACCAAATGATCGATGAAAAACCCGCGAACCCGGATAGCTATAAGCTGGAACCGGGAGCTTCAACAACTTCATCAGAAAGAAAAAAGGAAGAAAAACCTTCTCTAAAGGCGGGGACTGTCATAGACGGAAAGTTGTTGACTCACAACGAAGTTCTTTTTGAAAAATTCTACCAGGGAAAGTTTAGTGAAACTGACTGGATGAAAAAAGCCCGTGTCCGATTCTAAGACATTGACTCAAACCGGAGTTTTCACAGACTATTTCTGAAAGATTTTGGCATCGCAGGAGATATATTTGATCTGTTTGAGAGGAATCACAAAAATTTCCTCAGAGGTCGTCACCTCAAACAGTTCCAAGTCATCACTAAATCCGTGCTTTTGGGTTGTATCAAGAATCAGTTCCTGATTATCCACGAAAACAATTTTGAGCTGATATTGCATTCTCATCCCCTTTCTATTTTTTTAACTACGCTTTAAATATCGCTACACAGAAGCCAGCCCACTATCGTGGGAGGGAACTGGGCAAAAGCTCGTTGAGCCACCAAAGCTACCTGCTAGCCAAATAAAGCGATGGCACACTGGCCCCACGCCTAGTGGTGGGGGTGGGCAGTGCTTTCGAACTTTTTTGATAGCGGATGCCGCAGATAGTCTTCCACATAATTTTTCAAATACCCTTTTTCGTACAGCTTTTTATTGGACAGTTTGGAGTTCACCCGGTTGAGCACCTTAAATCGTACTTGCGGAAAACGGTCCTTAAAATCATCAAAAGAAACTCCCGAAATATCCCGTTCATCATTGGAGGATTTCTCCATAATCACACGGGGAAGATGCACAACTTTCTGGTGGCTGATTCTTTTGGCAACATCGTCGAAAGTGAGCAATGTCGTGCAATCCGAGTCTCCTCCCAGAGTCTCATTGGGGACATAAAGAAAACGAGCCCGACCCTGGCGAAACATATTCAGTACCCGATAAACATTGCCAGCCATCACGACCCAGTCCTTTTTATCCAGTTCACACGCATCAAAGGTTTTGATAATTTTGTTCCGGTTCAGAAAAGCTGTGGCATTCGATTCGGTATGGATCATCTGGGTATTGGAAAGGTTCAAGTCATAAATTTTTTGCGCCTCATCGGGAAGAAACCGTTTCCCCTGCCGCATTAAAGCCGTAGTTTTTTCATCAATATACTTCAACGGTGTCAGGCACCCCATCCATAGCAGACAGTTTTTATTAATCTTTGAAATGGTCTTCGCGTCTTCAGACATGGTGCCGGGACCAAAAGAATAAAAATTGGCAGAGGCCACCGCCGGGCCATCCAGCACCTCCAGAACCTGATTAACCGTCGGCCCTTTCGGCATCAATTGCTTCCGGTAAGATCCCAGCGTGATCACCGAAAGTTCGAAGTTGATGCGGCCGGGATACTTTTCTGCCAGATGGTTGATCCTTTTCGGATCAAAATACCCCACCGAGAATATGGTGATATTCTTATCCGTCTTTTCCAGGAACTCCTCAATCCAGTCCATCGCTTTAGGGTGCAGAGCGAGGTCTGTCCATTCCATATATTCGTTGCCACCTAAAATCCACGACTCCGCTTCCCGTGTGGGAAATGCCTGAATCTCATCAAAAATAAATTTCCAGTCTTCTTTCGTGGTGAAGGGCATGTCAAAGGTCTGGCGGTAGCTAAGATCCATCTCGTAGCAAAACGCACATTTGACAGGGCAGGTCTTTCCAAGGCTTATGGGTATCTTGCGGTCCTTGATCTCTTTCCGCATTACTTCCTGGAGAAATTCTCGGTTTTGAACACTCATTACCAGCCTTTAAAAGCATTCATTAATGAGTCATCCACCGGCACCTCTTGCTTCTGGCCTTCTTCAAGACCCTGGATAAGCCTGTTGAGGTGAACCGCCGCACAACCCATATAGGCAATGCTTTCCTGCTGAAGCTTATAACTACCCGATTTCAGCTTCGTCCCCAGGTCCTCAACATGCTTTGAGTCAAATGGATGAGTCATTGCGGCTTTTTTAAATTCTTCAATGGACTCTTTAAAACTTTTCTTTTCGTGCAAAGTGATGCCGTTTTTCAGGTTCTCCTGAGCACTTCGAACTTCTTCTACCGTTACAGGTTTGTCTTCCGTCATGGACCTCTCTCTCATTGATTCTTAAACAAAAAAAACGGGGTTTGAATGAGACCAGATATCAAACTTCCACATTTCAGGATGCGCCGAAGCAACGGGAAGGCCGCATACAAACGCAATAATAATGGCTTTAAAAAATGGGATCATTGTAACATTGACTAGCTTGTCAAGCAATTAGCCGAAGACAAACAAAAAACGCAGGAGGGAAAATAGTGCAGGAAGGAACACGCGATGGATTTCGAAACAGAAAAAGGCGGGGAACCAGAGCGTTCCCCACCAAAAAAATATTCTTTGTCACTAGCAGGTTGCTGAAAAACTCACCAACAAATTAATGTTTCTTTTCAACACCCTCAGGCGCGTACTGGTGACCTTCACCATCAAATTTCGATTCCATCGAACAAGAAGACAAAACCAACACCAGCGAAATCCATATTAACGAAACGACCAACTTTTTCATCCAGCCCTCTCCTCTCAAAAGGTTTCGGTTTCCAAGAATACTCCTGTTGAAACCGGTTTTGGAATATGCTTTTTATCAATATTTGGGCAACATTTCAATCATTTTTTGGCATTTTACCCTACAATGGCAACGATTAGGCATCCATCAATATAAACCTTTACTCCAAGGTGCTTCCCTGGCTTCTCCTGCTGATATTGATATTTCGGCCCTTGAGCAAAAGCTCGCCACGGCGAGAATCGGCCGTTCCCTGCGGTTTTTTCCCGAAATCGACTCAACTAATGAGGAAATCAGGCGTAATTTGAGTCTTCCGGAGGGCGCAGTCGTCATTGCCGACCACCAAACCCATGGAAGAGGCCGACAAGGACGCTCGTGGCACTCGGAATCTGGGTCCGGGCTCTACCTCTCCACCCTCTTAAAACCCGACTTGCCACCTGAAGACCTGGCCTCCCTCACATTAATGGCAGGGATCGCAACAATATCCGCCATCCCGCAACAGACATCAGCAAAACTAAAGTGGCCGAACGACATCCTGTTGAACGGTAAAAAAATTGCGGGAATTTTATGTGAATGCATCGCCGAACCTGGGGCCCATCCCGCTGTCATCGTGGGAATAGGAATCAACCTCAACCATACCCGCTTCCCCGAAAATATTCAGGACATCGCCACCTCCCTGAAACTGGAAACCGGGAAAGATGTGGACCGCACACAACTTGCCCTTAGCCTTCTGCAAAATCTCGATTCCGAGTATGAAGAATTCCTGCAGGGAAAAATGGATAACCTTGTGCGCAAATGGACCGAGCACTCCGACATGTTCGGCAAAACCGTGACCGTCTCTCAAAAAGGCAAAAAGCAAACCGGCACCGCCATAGGACTCAACCCACAAGGCAAACTGATCCTGCAAACCCCAGACGGAAAACAACACCTCCTCGACTCCGGCGAACTCCACTAGCCGCCACTAGGCGTGGAGCCAGCATGCCATCGCTTTATTTGGCTAGCAGGTAGCTTTGGCGGCTCAACGAGCTTTTGCCCAGTTCCCTCCCACGGGAGTGGGCTAGGCGTAGGGCCAGTACTGCATTACCCATAAAGCTAGCAGAGTACTCAAGCGCAATACTTTAATAATCTTCCCCCTGATAAGGGGGACCGAGGGGGTTGAGTTTTTCTGCATGGAATTCATAAGCCAACCCTCACCGCGGCTACGCCTTGCCTCTCCCTATGAAGGGAGAGGAAGCAAACTCTCTCAAGCCGAGATAACTCTTTGCCAGCAGATAGGGCTATTGCCAGTTGGCCCCACGCCTAGTGGCGGAGAAGGTGAATCAGGTTTCCGGCGGCGTAGGCGCGGACGACTTCCAGCGAGTCCTGCAACAGGTCCACCAATATCGGGAAGGCTTCCGCTCCACCCATCATCCCCACAGCCCGTACTGCCGCCGTGCGCACTCTGGAATGGTTATCACCCAACGCCATCTTCAGCAAACGTACCCGGTCGGGTATCCTGATTTCTCCCAAGACCCGTGCGGTCGTACTGCGAACCCCGTAGTCGGGATGCGTCAACAGTTCTTCAAACACAATCTGACAGGAGTTGGACCCCATACGGTGCAGTGCCAGTGCCGCCGAGAGTTTCACCATGCCATCTTTATCTGCGCAGAGGGGAATCAAATCCGGTTCCGCCTGCTTCAGGTTGCCCATCGCCAGCGCCGCCGCGTAACGCACAGACGAATTGTCCCGCTTGATCAGTTCCCTCAACTTGGGCAACATATCGGCAGTGGTTTTTCCTTCCACCGCTTTCAAGCTGTAGAACACCATCTCCGGTTCAGCATGATCGAACAACTTTGCCAGATGAGGCAGGACTTCCTCGGTGCCGATCTTGCCAAGGTATCCAATGGCCTGATACCTGCGATCAGGGATAGGATGGGTGAGCGGGTCCAGCACATCTGCCAGATATTTTTTCTCACCGTGTTTAACCAGTCCGGAAGAAGCCGCCATACGCATCGGCACATCGTAGGACTTTAAAAATCCCCGCACTTCATCAACCGCTTCTCCTGCAAGTATCTCAACCGCCGCACTGCGAACCCAGATGTCGGTATCCTCCGTCATCCTGCGCGCCGCCGGCAAAACATCAGACCGGGAAACCTTCTGCAATCCTTGCAGGGCAAACAAACGGGCCGTAGGGTAGACATCTTCCGTTGCCTTGTTGAGCAACGGGATCAACTCCTTATCTTGAGACTCCCCTGCCGCCCGAGCCGCCGCGGCTCTCACAAATGCCCGCTCATTTTGATAGGCTTTGTGCAAAACAGCCAGACTGGTTGCACGAATTTTCTTAACCACCGTGTCAGGCCGGGAGTCAGCGAACCCCGGTGCCGGGGTAAGCAGTAGAACCAGCCCCAGTATCCAATACATCATTTAAAAGGCTCCTCAACCAATCCCGAATATCTCGCGACCAGGTTCTGATAATGCTCCTTCTCCTGGGTTTTACCCCGCTTGCCAAAGCCGTTAATCAGAACCTCGCATTTTTCAATCAGCATCGCCACCACCCCATCTCTTTGCTCCTCACTCAATCGGTTTTCTTTTGACAGTACAACCTGATCATTTTGTTCCCCATTCAGTTGGCTTTCCTTTAACAGTTTTTCCAGCGCGTGAACACGCCAACGGTCCATGCCCCAGTATTTGCGCGACAACTGGTCCTCATGCCCTCCCCGCTTGACTATGAGTTTCTCTTCAATGAAATGGAAAGGATAACGTTTAGCGATACGCAACCACAAATCATAATCTTCACATACCGGCATGGACTCATCGAATCCGCCGACCTCGTTCAACAGCTCAGTTCGCAGTAGCACCGAAGACGGACTGACAATACACAACGGCAGACAATAGCGAAAAATATCGCCGGAATATTTCCGGTGTTTATTCATCGGGTTCACCCGCACCCCGTTGCGAATCCATATCTCATCCGTGTAGACCGCCTGCGAGTCCCGTTCTATCCATTTGACCTGGGTTGCCAGTTTGTTCTGTTCCCACAAGTCATCCGAGTCGAGAAACGCGATGCAATCCCCCTCTGCCACTGCCATGCCCCGGTTGCGGGCGAAGGAGACTCCCCGGTTCTCTTCCAGCCGAAGCAGTTTTACCGCAGGAAACTGTGCCACCACCTCAAGCGTATTGTCTGTTGACCCGTCATCCACCACGATCAACTCAAAATCGGTAAAACTTTGCTGTAGAACCGAGCGAACCGACTCCTCCAGACAATAGCCCCGATTGAAGGTCGGGATGATGACCGAGACCAGAGGTTTAGCCATTGTTTTTTGTCCTTTTTCTGAGCATAAATTCAATCCGGCACAATCAAGTGCGTGAATCTCATAAACAGTCCCCGGCAAAATTCAGGTTCATATCTGCCCGTCAGACTGGAAACCGCCATAAGTTCAATAAGGTACGCAAATGCAAGCATATCACAACCCGGGCGTTGCCATAAATGCCTTGACAAATCCCTTAAATTCTCCTAAAAATAAGTGCTTTCTAAAGGGTAACGGATTTAAAAACAGGCTACTAGCCGGGCATTTCCTGATTGAGAAGTAGTGGAGGGCCAGCAGTAGCGCGGTTGGATATTCAGGTCTAATATGGAATTCAGGGACGTCACACAAGATTTAAAAAACGATCTCGCAAAGGTCGAAAAAGCCATAAATCAGAACTATAAGTCAGATGTGCCCCTGATTCCAGGAATCAGTTCCTATCTGATGAGTTGTGGCGGCAAACGCATTCGCCCCATGCTCGTGCTTCTCGGTGCCCGGCTTTGCGGACGCGAGGCGGATGACACCGTTGTCAAACATGGCTGTGTTGTTGAATATATTCACGCCGCCACCCTGCTCCATGATGATGTGGTGGATGAAACAACGGTCCGGCGCGGCAAAGAAACCGTCAACGCCAAATGGGGGAGCGATGCCAGCATTCTGGTTGGCGACTTTCTCATCTCCCGAGCCATCCTGATTCTGGCCCAGGACTGCGAGCGTAAAATCATTCAGGCCGTCACCGAAGCAACTAAAATTCTCGTCGAAGGCGGCATTCACGAATACACCGAAGCCCGCAACGTAAACGTTACGGAAAAACATATACTCGATGTCATCTACCGCAAAACCTCGTCCATGATTTCCGTCAGCGCGAGGCTCGGGGGCCTGCTTGCCAACGCTACCGAACAACAGGAAACCGCTATCATCTCTTTTGGTGATGATTTTGGCATGGCTTTCCAGTTGATGGATGACGCACTCGACTACGATGCCGATGAAGCTCTGCTGGGTAAACCGCCGGGAACCGATTTCAAAGAAGGCCATGTCACCCTGCCCCTGCACCACCTGTATCACAACGCAGATCGACCGCTAAAAAAAGAAATCGAAGGCTTCATCAAAAACGAAAACATAACAGACAAAGATTTGCAGTATGTCGTTGGACAAATGCGCAAATATAAATCCATCGACTATACCCTGAACCTCGCCCGCTTCTACATCGACCGGGCTAAATCACATCTCAGGAAAGCCGACTTTCCGGCTCCGCAATATATCGAACACTTCGATGCCGTGGCCGACTATATCCATAGCCGACACACCGCAACGGTGACCCCTTAATTCATCATCCGCTTTAGTGCACACAATATAAGTAAAACTTTTTCAGAGGAACTACATGGATTCTGAAACTCATCCATTGGTGTCCCTTGCCATCCGTTCGATAAAACACCATATAGAAAAGGGCCACCCCCTGCCCTGCCCCGATCCACTGCCCGAGGCAATGAAAATCCAGGCCGGCACCTTTGTCTCCATCAAAAAAAACAAACTGCTGAGAGGTTGCATCGGTACCGTTTCACCGAAATACGCGAACATTGCGGAAGAAGTGATCCAGAACGCCATCAAGGCGGCCAGCGAAGACCCAAGGTTCCCAGCCATAGAAAAGAAAGAGCTCGATCAACTCACCATCTCGGTGGATGTGTTGACCGCACCGGAAAAAATCGACGATACTTCATCGTCAGACGTGAAACGCTATGGGCTGATAGTGCGCCACAAAGGCAGACAGGGACTGCTCCTCCCCGATCTCGAAAATATCAAATCAGTAGACCAGCAATTAAAAGTCTGCCTCAAAAAAGGCGGGATAAAAGAATCCGACCCTTACGAACTGTTCCGCTTCGAAGTCAAAAGGTTCCACCACTCCTAGGCGGAGGGCCAGTGTGCAATCGCTTGCTCTGGCAAACAACCGTTTTTCTCGGCTCAATCAAGCCTTTGCTCATTTGCCTCCCCGACCAAGAAACTGGCTTCAAGTTGCGCTTGTTGGTTCGGCCGGCTTTATGGGCAATGCAGTGCCGCCTCCCCTGCTAAGGGGCTGTTCTTATCAGGAAAAATATGTTAAAAATTTACTGTGAGTGAGAACACTATACAGAAAAAGTTTATCCTCCCTCTCGTTGATTTATTGAAGCAGGGGATGGATCCTTCCAAGCTTGCTTTGGCACTGACTTCCGGTGCCCTGATCGGTGTCTTTCCGGTATTAGGAATCGCGACTGTTGTGTGCGGAGGTGTTGCGGTGTTTTTTCGCCTGAATCATCCCGCTATTCAGTTGGCAAATTATATTGTCTTCCCGATGCAGATCGTTCTTTTTTTCCCCTTTCTGACAATAGGGGAAGCGGTGACCGGGAACTCCCTGGATGAAATTTCCAAAACAAAATTAGTGGACACCTTCAACCTCGGGTTTCTGCCTGCGATTGAGGAACTGACTCAATATTTTGTGCTCGCTTCTCTAGGCTGGATCCTGGCCCTTGTACCCTTGTTTGCAATTTCCTATTTTGCCCTGAAGCACCTGATTTCCACCCGGCTCAGTCCCAAATGTGAGTGAAATTTCCTGCTCCTTCTTTTGAGAAAGAGGTAGCTAAAAAACCACCACCATAGGATCGTCATCGCGAGCGACTAAAAGGAGCGTGGCGATCCAGGCTTTCTGATTTACCCTTTCAGGGCACGCGGGCTTCCGTGTCCATCTGTGTTCATCTGTGGTTAAACCCGCTTTTACAATTTGCCACCGGCGGCTCGCCGGGCCGAGGAGTTAGAGCGGAATGCCGACGTGCAGATCATCGTCCGGTGGTTCTTCCTGCCCCTTGACTCTTCGGGTTTGCGAGAGGTTTTGCATGAAGTGGATGTTGCATTGAGGGCAAAACCACCCTTCACCCGAAAAGATCCAGCATTCATCTTCGACCCAATCCTTGGCTTCTTCCTCGCTGTCGCACCATCCCCCATTTTCAAGGCAGTCCTCAGCTACTCGGGTATGGCACACCATCGAATATTGATTATTTCTCTCTACAAACAATGCCGACTCCTTTTCTCATTTATACAACCGGACCAAAATGGGGGCCCCAGTTTTTGGCGAGGTCTTTCCCCAACGCGCGTAATTTAGCCACTTCCCTGGAAGTCATGGGCTTGAAGTTTTTCGCCCACTTTATGTTCTGGTGCAGTTCCGCCCGTGTCGCCATACCAATCGCGGCGGACGCGATACCGGGCTGGCTCAGGGCATAACGAAAGGCCATTTCATGAAATTGGCGCGGCATCATACTGTGACTCAGTCCGCTTCCTTCCGACTTGTTCTGCCCTCCAAAGACCTTCATGGCGATCAGTCCGACCTGCTTTTTGTTCGCCAGCGGCCAGACTTCCTGCTCAAAATTATAAGTGTGGTGATCGACAAAGTTCACGGCGTTGAGAAGCGCATCCACTTTGAAATTTTTGAGTGCATCGACGAACCGACCCTGACGGTTGTGTCCGGAAAACCCCACATATTTCGTTAAACCATTGGCTTTGGCTTTCATCAAGGCGGCGTAACAACCACGTCGGCCAAAGACAGTTTTCGGGTCCATTTTATCAGCCCCGACACTGTGAACAAAGACCAGATCGGCATAATCTGTCTGCAGTTCGCGAAGGTTTTGTTGCAGGAGTTTCAGTGCGTCCTCCCCATCAGGCTCATAGCATTTGGTGACCAGAAACACTTCCTTGCGCCGTTTTTTGAGCAAATAGCCCAACTGCTCCTGAGCCTTGCCATAACCGGCGAACTCCGGGGCAGTGTCAAAGTAGGTCACGCCCAGATTGAGAGCTTCTTCGTATAAGCGGACAGATTCTTTCAGGTTCAGCCGTGTGCCTGCGGCAGCTGTGCCAAACCCCAGGATGGAGATACGTTCCCCTGTCTTTCCAAGCAAGCGAGTAGGTAACATTTCCAACTCCCTATTTCATTGCGATTGCAACAGTTTAACAGATCTGTGCTTGAAAAATGGTATACTGTTACCCAGCAAAAATCATTTTTATTAAAAAATTATTTCGGGGTTTTACCTATGAAACTCCTCAAGTTTTTTCTAATCAGCCAGGTGATCATGATCGCGCCTTTGCTGTTGAATCCTGCTGAGGCCGACAACACAGAGACCTGCACCAACCTGTTTCGCCCCATTGAAAACACAGCCCACGCGATTAAAAGCCGTGGAGGGGTGTGGTCATTATTTGAGAAACGGGAAAATTACCGGAAACACGCCATAGTTGGACTTCATGTCGACTCTAAAATAACCTCCCTCATATACACCATTAACTATGTATGCGAAGGCCTGGAAGGGATTCCTCTGAACCCGTTGGCTAATCAGGTCGTTCCCATGATGAAAGAAAGGGGACGGGAAGGTTTTATTGAACATTATTTAACTCTTGCTCATCCCCGTGAGGAAATCGAAGTCTGGGCAGAGTATGCTGATTATTATAATGCGAATTATAAACGCAAGCTGGACTTCAATCTGGTCAGGAAGACCATTGAAAAAGCGGAAACATTTTTTAAGCGTTATACGGCAGTGGACAAAAAAATCAGATCAACTAATGATGTCGAAGAGGTTGCTACTGAAGGGACTGCTATTATTGAAGGTATCAAGCAGTTCCACGCCACAGACCCCATTTTAAAACAGGTCAATAGTGAAAACTTTAAAATCCCCCACGCATCAAACCTACTCGGCCATGCAGATGAAATGTGAGTCAGCGGAGAACCTCTGCCACTAGCCCGGATATTGCATGAGGAAATAAGTAAGAAGAGGACTTAATCTTTATATATCCCCCTCATCCTAGCCTTCTCCCTCCAGGGGAGAAGGGACTTTTTGCTTCCTCTCCCTTGAGGGGAGAGGATTAAGGTGAGGGTGGTTTAATAGGGTTTTCAATCCGAATACAAAAATACTCGTGCAATATGCGGGCTAGCCAAATAAAGCGACGGCACACCGGCCCCACGCCAAGTGGGGGCTTGAATTAATTGCCCTGTTCGGTTAATCTCAACTCTCTCTGAAAACTCTAAGGAATTGAAAAATGATCAAGACCACTTTGGTCGGGCATGCCTGCCTGCTCATACAGTCCAAAGAAACTACTATTCTGACCGATCCGGTCTGGTCCGATTATCAATGGGAGGAACTCCAGGTTCTATGTCCCAGCATTGTTCTGGAAAAGGACAAGGTGCCGCCGGTCGATGTGCTCAATATTTCGCACCGGCATCAAGACCATTTCGATGTACGGACTCTTGCCTACCTGGCGCAAAATGAGAGGATCATCACGCCCGACACAATCATCCTTGCCCCAAAAGATAAAATTCTTCTGGAGGTTCTTGAGGAGTTGGAATTCAAAAATGTAAAAGTCGTTACCGATTTCGAGTCCATTCAGGTCAAAGATGTGACGCTCATGCCGACCCCCTCACGCAACCAGTTGAGCACTTCCGAGGATGATTACCCTGAACACGGGCTCCTTGTTAATGATGGCGAAGTAACCATATGGAACGAGGTGGACACCATCGTGAGTCCTGAAATCATTGAGCGCATCCTCCAACAGTACGGTCAGATAGATTTAGCTCATGTCCGATTTGTTCCTCTGATAGAGGGAAACTTTTCCTATCATAAACAGACGGAACTGCCTTTGAGCGAATACTGCACATTTTTGAATGTCGTGAAGACCCTGGCACCTAAAATGGTAGTTGCAGGCGCCGCCTTCTTTCGCTATCGGGACGAAATCGGCTTCCTGAATCAGTATTCGTTTCCCACCACTATGGAACAGTTCACTCGCGACCTGGCGGCTTTTTGTCCTGAGGTGCCCTGTAGCTCGTTTTCACATGGTGACGTTGCCTATGTCACCCCCGATGGAGTCCGCTTCGAAAAACAGTCTTCGGATTTTGTGCGCATTCGGGAGGACGACAGCCATCTTGTGACATTCAAACCCGTTTTGGAAGTCCCTGCTATAAAAACTAAAACCACCGACCCCACAGAGCACGCACGGGAAATGAAAGTGGTGGAAGACTTCCTTGAAAATTGTTTGATGGAACGGATTTTAAACAGCGAGTTGCTGGGCGGCTGGCAACACTGGCAGATTGTTTATCAACTGGAAGTATTCGGGCAGGAAGGTTCCCAACCCTGGACAATAGATTTTGCAGAACCCGACAAACCAAAACTTCATAAAGGCGACATCGGAAAAATCAACCTCTACGAAGGCATCTCCTCGTCAGAATTATGCGCCCTGATAGAAAGCACAACCTCCTGGGATTATGTAACCCTGTGTGGCAATTATCGGACTTTTAACAACATCTACCGAGTCACCGATGGGAGGGTTGAACTCCCCCCGGAAGACAGGTCCAACTATGCTCTGGAACCCCTGATGGACCTCTTCCCCTGGGACAACAACATGGATCGTGAAAAATACATGAAAGATGTTCGCCGCTGGAAAGGCAAACCAGCGTACTAAGCAATGAGTGCAGATATCTGGATTAGAATAGTCATGGGTGCGCTGATGGCAGGACTCACCCTCTACGCCATGTGGGAATAAAAAAGGCCACGCTCAAGCTAACCTGCTTTAAACATCATTAATTTAACACTCACAGTAAGATAGGGAGCTTCAATGGTTTTTGACCTCCCACAAATGGGGGCTAGTGGTTGAGATTTTCCCTTATTGAACCCATATTGTTGGGTACGCAATTTTAGGGAGGTAGGCCCATGAGATCTTTCGCGTTCCGCATCGCATTATTGTTCCTGTTGATTCCCTCCCCGGCTCAAAGCCTTGAGCATGGCATCCCGGCGAGACTGGCGACAGACTTCATCCACTCGGTGATCGAGGCCGGACGGACCACTTACTCTAAAAAAGTGGTGGAACATTTAGCCCGGCAAAACGCTCTCGCCGCTTCTGAAAACTGGGAACAGGAAGATACCCTGCTTTTGCCGGCGCAGTTTCTTTCGATGTCATCCAAAATCTCCAACTCGCGCGGGATCGGCATGAAGTACCGGCTGATGAGTCTTTGGCCGCTCAACAAAGGCAACTCGCCCAGGTCGCAAAACGAAAAACTCGGACTCGAAGAAGTCGCGAAGAATCCGGACAAACCTTTCACCTGGATCATTCCGCGTGAAGGACGCTGGTATTTTGAGGCTATTTATCCGGATATCGCCGTCTCGGAAACCTGCGTCACCTGCCACAACAATCACCCGAACAGTCCCAAAACAAATTTTAAAAAGGGCGATGTCATGGGGGGAATCATCATCGACCTGCCTTTAGGCAGACGCACTGAAAAAAATGTCGATGAAAAATTTCTGCTGGCTCCAGAGGTGGTGGCCGACTATGTACACTCGGTTTTGGATTCGGACCGTACCGTATACGCCCGGCACATTGTTAACCGGCTGGAGGACCGGGGCATTCTGCAATCCAAGGAAAAATGGGAAAATTCCAAGGCCCTAATGCTTCCGGCACAGTTTTTATTGAACAGCGCCGAGGCGATTAAACCAAAAAAACTGGGACTGCATTTTCGCTTGATCAGCCTTTATCCCATCAACCCGCTTAATCGGCCTGCCAACGAGTTTGAGCAGAACGGACTCGAAAGCGTGGAGGTGCATCCCATTCGCCCTTATGTCAAGCACACCAAGGTGGGTCGGAAAGAATATTTCCAGGCTATTTATCCGGATATTGCGGTGACACGCGGGTGCGTCGACTGCCACAACGGCCACCCCGGCAGTCCGAAAAAAGATTTTGCGCTGGATGATGTGATGGGTGGGATTCTGGTGAGCTTTCGTATCGAATAAAACAGGTGGGTCGCCTCAGCTCCAGACTTCCTGGAACTGTTCAAGAAAATCGGGTTCCATTTTGGTGGTGCCGAAGATATTGACTTTCTGGTGGGAATTGAAGCCGTGAAAGTCGCGGCTCCCTGTGACAATCAGGTCGAAGCTGTCAGCCAAATCAAGGAAATAAGGAACGGTACCCATTCTTTCGTGATAAGGGTAATGGCATTCGAGGCCCAACAGCCCCATCTCCTTCAACTCTTCCAGCAAGACCGGGGCATTTTCGGGATCCCTCCCCTTTTCGGGACAGATAAGTGAGTAAGACCGCTCGCCCGGATGAGCCATCACCGGCACACCCCCACTTTCCCGCACCAGAGCGATGGCGGTTTGCGCGTCCAGATTTTCCCGCTCGACATTATATTTGACCAGATACCTCTCAAACGCCTGACCCGCATTTGAAACAATGCCGAGCCTCGCCATCTCGCGTGCAAGATGCGGTCGGGCAAGAACCCCTTCGGCCGCTCTTTTCACATTCTCAAGCTTCAACATTCCCCGATATCTTTCCGGGACCACCCCATCTATCCGCTCAATCAACTGGCACATACGCTGTTCCCGCGTTTCGGTCATTGTTTGCACCCGATCTTTGAGTTCAGGAGTCAGGGATTCATAATCCCTAAAATAGGCTAGCAGATGGATATTAAAATCGTGAAACTTTACGGTGATTTCTATGCCAGGAAAGGCGGTAATTTCTGTTTCCTCCGCAGACTGAAGGAATTCGGGAATACCCTCGAAGGTATCGTGGTCGGTCAGGGACAAAATGGAAACATCATTTTTTTCCGCAATTTCAATCAGTTCCGCAGGCGAAAACTCACCATCGGAAAAGATGGAATGCATATGAATTTCTGACTTCCGCATTGGCATAGGATAACCCTTCCATTGTCTCTGTATACTAACGGGTTTTCCATGTATTTCATAACAAAATGCGGCGTAGCCGCTGAGGCAACAAGCAATGACTTTTGACTGCTGGCAAAGAGTTGTCCCTCCCGCCGCCAGAGGACGTTGATTTAAGAAGAGATTTCCGATACCTTAGTGCCCATGAAACAAATACTATTGATTTTTATGATATTTATGGCGGGATGCCTTGCCTTGAAACACAACGCTACCTCAACAGCAGAACCACGCGAACTTCTCATTATATACACCGGTAACCTGCTGGCAGAGCTGAAACCCTGCGGATGCTCCAAGGAAGAAGATCAAGGCGGCATTGAGCGGCGCATGCAATACCTCAAGGATACTCGTAAAGAGCACCCTCATACTCTGCTTGTGGACACCGGCGACCATTTTAAAGAACCCACCCGCCAGGGAAAGCTGAAAGCCGAGACGCTTCTCACCGCAACGGAACAAATGCAGTATGATGCCGTCGCTCTGGGAGATCGTGACCTGGTTTATGGCTCCGATTTTTTAAAGAACCGGGCGCAAATCCCCTGGATTGCGGGAAACCTGACGATCGATCATTTTGAACCCGCCCGGTCACAGGTGAAAACATTCGCCAACGGACTAAAAATAGGCATCCTTGCTGTCGCAGACCCTGGCTTGTTTTATGACCACGTTGGTCTAAGTATTGGCGATCCAAAATCCGCAGTCTTAAAACATACTGCCCGTATGCGTGATACGGAAAACCCCGACCTCATCGTTCTTCTCACCCATGCGAAACGGGAAACAGCACTGGACTATCTGGATCTGAGCGGGGTGGATATTGTGATCAATGGCCATATTGAAACCGAAGATGATGTCATTGACATGGTGCCAGTGCAAAAAGATGGGAAGCTTTTCGTCCAATCCTCCCCCCGGGGCCAGAAAATGGGGGAATTGAGGGTACAGATCGGCCCGGAGGGCAACAAATCGTTCAAACACAGCCTGGTGAAACTGGATTCAAGTGTAAAATTTGACTCTGAAATGGTAAAATTATATGAACAGTACAATGAAAAAGTCGAAGCCATGTTCTTCGAGACCCTGGCGAGCAAGCGGAACAAGAGCAAACAATCCGTTTACGCCGGGGAAACCGTGTGCAAAACCTGCCACTTGGCAGAACACGCGGTCTGGTCGAAGTCGCGTCACGGTCGGGCTTATGACACTTTAAGGAAAATCAACAAGGCGTTTGATCCGGAATGTCTGGTCTGCCATGTGGTCGGCTTTAACCTTTCGGGCGGCTTTATCAGTGAGTTGGATACTCCCGGCCTGAAAAATGTGCAATGCGAGGTATGCCACGGTCCCGGTCGGGACCACGCATCGTCCCCGCAATCGGGCTTTGGCAGGCAGGCCACAGAGGCTTGTAAACAATGCCATGTGAAAAATCATAGTCCGCGTTTTAATTACACGGAATATTGGCCAAAAATTAAACACTGAAACTACGTTTTAAAAATATAAGGAGTGGTTCATGAAAAAGGTTTCTGCCGTTTTGCTGGTTGTGTTTTTCCTGTTGCCGGGATGGGTGCAGGCTGACGAAAAAATTCGCGGCAAGTATGAAGTGATCGGTGACATAAACAAACTCAAAGACGTTAAGACGATCAAGATGGTCGAGTTTTTCAACTACTCCTGCGGACATTGCTACCGATTCCTGGAAACTTCCAAACGTCTGCATAGCAAGTTCAAGGACAAGCTTCATCATAAAAAATTTCCCATTTACTGGGGCAACCAAACGGCTTACCCGGCAATGGCTTTTTATATAGCCGATGAACTGGGAGTGGAAGAAGAGTTTACCCAGGAGCTGTTTAATACCAGTTTCAAACTGAACATCAATATTTTCCAACCCAAAGTCATCAAATTTCTGGCGCGCGACTTCAAGATAAGCAAGGAAATGACAGAGGGCATGCAGTCAGCCTCCATCAAGGCCAAGACCGACAAGTCTCTGGAACTGGCCAAGCAGTTCAAGGCCAGTGAAACACCAACGATAATCATTAACGATATCTTGAAAGTGGCGCCGAGCATGACCAACGGAAGTACCGACGAAATGACGGACAATCTGGAAATGATTTTTGAGGATATTTTAAAAAGGAATGGCTAGTGGCCACCTGTATCTACAATCTCGACCTATTATAAAAAGCTGAAATGAAACGAAACTTCCGAAAATATCCGTTGATCCTGGTGGCAGGGCTTTTGGCCCTCCTATGCCTGCCTCAAGTCCATACTCTGGGTCCAGTCAACTTCCAGGGAACAGCTGACGCGGGTTTTTTCAACAACGACCTGGAAACATTTGAAGAGGTCATTGATTTGGTTTCTGAAAAATATGTCTACCCTCCAGACCATAAAAAACTGTTTACCGCCGCTATTGAAGAAATGATTAAAAACGCTGAATCAGAAGAATTAACACTCAGCAAAAATCCGGGCGTCAATACTCTGAGATACCGAAACAGAGCCACTCAATATAAACTGACCTACGACCAGAACCACGATTGGGATGAACTCCAGAAAATTTATTATTTTCTCCACGACCAGTCCCGTAAAGAGATCACCAAAGAAAGCCTGGAAAGCTCGGCGATTGAAGGAATCATGAGTTCGCTGGATGCCTATTCCCAATACATGGATAAAGACTCCTTTCAAAAATCCATGCGTGATACCGAAGGAAAATATGGCGGGTTGGGGATGGTTATCACCATGAAAGATAACCGGCTCTATGTGGTCAAAACCATGCACAATTCACCGGCTGAACGAGCAGGCATTCTTGCCAAGGATTCTTTCGTGAGCGTGAACGGCAAAGATATCACCGACCTGCATATTCAGGAACTCGCCGACCTGCTTCGAGGGTACCCCGAAACGAAGGTCACCCTCACCTTGTTACGGCCCAGCGAAAAAAGAAACCGCACCTACACCCTCACTCGGGAAATCATTTTAATCAACACGGTTGAATACAAAACACTCGATGATCAAATTGGTTATTTAAAGATCAATAGTTTTTCCAAACAGACCGAGAAACAGTTAAAAGCGGGTTTGAAGCAGGCTAAAAAAGATGGAGTCAAAGGATTCGTTTTGGACCTGCGTGAAAATCCGGGCGGACTGCTCACCCAATCAGTAAAGATAGCCAGTCATTTTCTTTTCAAAGGGCGGATGGTGGTTTATACACAGGGTAGAGCCGAGGACGACTACCACGAATACCGCGGCCTGTATAAAGACAGCCTGCATCAGGTCCCGGTTGCGGTTCTCATCAATCAGTACAGCGCCAGCGCATCAGAAATTGTCGCCGGGGCGTTACGGGATTCGGGAAAAGCCTTGATCGTTGGTGAAAATTCCTACGGTAAAGGTTCCGTGCAAACCATCTTCAGGTTAAGTGATGGCTCGGGACTGCGCCTCACCACCTCAAAATATTATACACCGTCAGGGATCGACATCACCGAGCGTGGCATTGTTCCTGAGGTTCGTATCATCAACGATGTCGCAGGAGAAGAGGTTCCGGATTCAGACAAAACATCTAAAGATCCCGCACTGCCTTCGCTGAATTTAAAAGTATCGAACCTCAATAAATTTTTTGAAAAGCAAGGCGTTGCATTGAACATGGAGCATGATGCCACCGTGGAGCTTGCGCTTCGTATCCTGAAAAACACTACCGTGGCCAGCAAAAAACGGTCGATGGAAAAAGCCCGTGAAATAGCCGCCAACAGCAATTATTAGTCCACATTAAGATTATAGGGGTTGTCAGAAATGAATATCATCAATATCGATTACGAAAAAGGCACCGTTCAAAGCGATTTTTTCCATTGGAAAATTGTTTCGAATAACGACAACAAATTTCTTCTTTTGCAGCGGGAAGAGGACGGAAGGTTTCACGCCGCAGAAGCGGATGTTAAAAAGAAACACATCTGGGAAGTCAAAGAAATATCCTACCGAGGACCCAACGGCGACACCTTCTTCTATGACGAGGACAGTGGCATCATTCAGGTATAGCCACTAGGCGTGGGGCCAGCACTGCGTACCCGTGAAGCAAGCAACGTCATCAAGCGCAATACTATTATATCCCCTCCCTTCCAGGGAGGGAAGTCGACTAGGTGCAAACTGTTGCTCACCCGGATCAGTGGTCCTGGAATATGCGCAGGGATTTCAGGTGAGACAGGGAGGCTCTGAGGGTTTCTTTGGTTTTGCCTGCCAGGAAGTTTCCCCTTAAATCGAGCTTCTTCAATTTGGGGAATTTTTTTGAATTCGCCAGGGCCAGCGCTCCGGCATCGCGGACTTCATTCCATCCCAACTGCAAAACCTGCAAACCAGGAAAGCTCGAAGAGTTAGCCAGGGCGATGGTGCCTTCGTCAGCGAAAAAATTGTGTTTCAAAATCAAAGTTTTGAGTTTTGGCAACGGCTGGGACCGGGCCAGAATTTCGGCCCCTTTCGGACTGATGTCGTTGTACCTCAAATCGAGTTTTTTGAGCTTTTTTATAAAACTTTGTTTGAGGAGAATTTCAAGCCCTTCATCGCCTATCTTTTTTCCTGACAGGTTCAGAACCCCTCTTGACAAATTCTCGCCAAAGAGCTTTTCATAATCCACCGGCCCTGTCAGATCGAATTGGGCATTTACCGGGTTGGGAAGAAAGAACATTAACAGAAAAATCCACTTTCGTTTCTGCATCGGGGAGATCAGTCCTCTGAGTCTTTGTTCGCGGCGGCCCGGGCCTTGAGTTCTTCCCAGGTATGAATCAAGTCTTCGTCATCCTCATCCGTGGTCTCTTCATAGTAGAAATCCTTCAGGTCATCCACATGAAGACGGCAAAGCCGGGTGCGGCATTTTGCTTTTTGAAGCGATTCAATCCCTTCACGCCGGATTCGGTTTGAAGTGATAAACAAATGTTTTAACTTTGAAAGCGTCTTGGATTCGGCAATGGCGATGGCCCCCTCATCTTCAACCAGGTTGCCATAAAGGCTGAGTTTTTTCAGGTTGCTCATATAGGGCGATTCTGCAATCGCCTTGACTCCGTCATCGCTGATGACATTGCCATAAATATCAAGGTCCGTCAGCCCTTTGAAGTTTTCCGAGTTGGCAATCGCGGCAATCCCCTCGTCACCAATATTGTTATTTGGCAAAACCAGCTTTTTCAGCCTGCGCAGGTTCTTGAACTGGGACAACTTGATGGCTCCTTTATCCCCAATATTCTGGTTACTCAAATCGAGATTTTTTTTATCTGGAGTTAAAAACTGTTTAACAAGATAGTCAACACTCGCCACGACCCATCACCTCTTTACAAGTTAAAAACAAAAATCTACGGATTCCCCATTGTAACACATCCCTGCCGGCTTTAGTCCCCGAGCATGACATATCGCAGGAGGAACAGCACAGCTATCAGGATCATTACGGGGTGGACAGACTTGCCTGAGCAGATTTTCAGGACAGGGTAAGTGATAAAACCCAGAGCCATGCCATCGGCGATACTATAGGTCAAAGGCATGCCCACAAAAGTCAGGAAAGCAGGGAGTGCTTCATCCCATTTACCCCAGTCAATTCGGGTCAGGTTGGAAGCCATGAGGCAACCCACAATGATCAGCACCGGAGCGGTAATGGGATAGAGCGTCTTACCCATCTCTGGAGTGTAACCCCCGCCGATCATTTGAGCTATCGGGGACAGGAAAAGTGCCAGCAAAAACAGGACCGCAACCACGACAGCGGTGAGCCCTGTGCGCCCTCCCTCGGCCACGCCTGTTGAGCTTTCGATGTAGCACACCACAGTAGAAGTCCCCATGGCGGCTCCCGCAGTGGTGGCCACCGCATCCGGCAAAAACGCGCGGGTCGCGCGGGGCAGTTTTCCATGCTCCATGAACCCAGCTTGTTGGCTGACTCCGACAAGGGTGCCTGCCGTATCGAACAAGTCTACAAACACAAATACCAGAACCACGGTGATCAGGCCCAGGTCGAACGCCCCTGCAATATCCATCTGCATTAAAGTTGGCCCCATGTCAGGCGGCATGGAAACCAGCCCCTGGTAAGTCACCAGTCCGAAAGGAAGTCCCAACAGGGTCAATAGAACCATGCCGATTAAAATCGCACCTTTGATTTTTCTCTGCAGAAGAACCCCGATCAGGACCAATCCGGAAAGGGTAAAGATCACGGGAAGGCTTTTCAGGTTTCCCAGTTTTACCAGAGTTCCCGGATTCTCTACGACCAGTCCGCCCTGGACAAACCCGATGAAAGCAATGAACAGTCCGATCCCTGCGGCGATCCCGCTTTTCAGGAAATCGGGAATCAGGTTAAGGATAAGTGCACGCACCCTGAGAAGGGTGAGGACAATTAAAATGAGGCCGGAACAAAAAACAGCACCGAGAGCTGTTTGCCATGAAATTCCCTGACCGATAACAACGGTGTAGGCAAAGTAAAAATTGATTCCCATTCCAGGAGCCAGGGCAATGGGGTAATTGGCCCATAGCCCCATTATCAGGCACCCCAAAGCGGCGGAAAGGCAGGTTGCCGTCATCACGGCACCAAAATCCATTCCCGTTTCGGACAAAACAGCAGGCTGGACAAAAATGATATAGGAAGCAGTCAGAAAAGTGACCAGTCCCGCCCTGATTTCGGTGGGGATATCCGTCCCATTTTGGGTCAGCAGAAAAAAACGGTCGACTCGATGTTTAAGAGGTTCCACAATTTTTTCCCCGTGCCGGGAAATTTCAGGTTTTCAGGAATTGTTCTTCAACCAGAGCCACTTCTTCTTCCCGGGTGTTCACCCTGCCCATCACCCGTGCATCCCGAAGCGCATTGAATACAGACTGAAAAACCGGGCCGGGTTCCAGTCCCATTTCCACCAGGTCATCCCCTGTCAGCGAGGGTTCTGCCTTGCCCTGATACTGGGTAAAATAAACATTCGCATACTGGTTGAGCCGGTCCGAGGAAGACTTTGCTATCAAAAAAATAACCGCTTCAACAGAAAGGCTGGCAAAGGTATGGTAAATCTCCTTCGGGCCCCACTCCTTTTGGGACTTCAGCCGTTCCAAACTCTCACGGCAGGCGGTCCTATCCGCCTCTAGTAAGCTTTTCATTCGAGTTGGAAGTTGAAGGCGATCAGCCGCTTTCAAAAACGCTTCTTCCTCCAGAGAATGAAACAACCCTATAAAATAAACCCGCCAGATTTCCGGCTCTCTGGGAAGAGTGGTCATACCCGCCCAGGAAATCACCGGTTCCAGCCTTGCCAGAGTTTCCATGTCTTCAGGGTCTTGCAACATTTCCGGCGAAACGAACTGAAACAAATCAAACTCCCGCATCCTATGTATGCAGTCCATCGGGCGTTTCTCTTTGAGGAGCAGTTTAATCTCGTTGAACAAACGCGTTCCGCTTAAAGAATCGACCAGACGCTTTTTGATGGTGGTGCGCATAAACGACTCGGCCTGTTTGCCCATTGCGAAACCAAATCTCTGCTCAAACCGTATGGCCCTGAACAACCGGCAAGGATCTTCAATAAAACTCAAACTATGCAGGACATGGATTTCCCGATTTTTTAAATCCCTTTCCCCGTTAAAAAAATCGATCAGGCAAAACGCGTTTGCCCCTGTCAGCTTAACCGCCATGCAGTTTATGGTGAAGTCACGCCGAAAAAGATCAGACTTGACCGAACTTTTTTCTACTGTCGGCAAAGCACCGGGATGCTGGTAATATTCCATACGTGCTGTAGCCACATCTATGCGATAGCCATCAGGGAAAATCACTACAGATGTGCCGAATTTTTCATGCGACTTCATCCTGCCGCCAAATTCTTCCGTCAGGTGGGAGGCAAAAGAAATCCCTTCCCCTTCAACAACAATATCAACATCCTGATTAGGGATATTCAAAAGCAGGTCCCTCACGAAACCTCCAACCGCGTAAACAGACAGGTTCAAACGGTCCCCGACCTGGGCAATGCGTTCAAGAAGTTTGAAAACATTCTTATCCAGCCTTTCCTTGACCAGACTCTTCAGGCTCTTCGGGTCTCCGACCTTTCCCTGGAACGGGATTTTGGAAGATGCCATATCATTGTGCAACGCCCGGAGCAGGTCGCCCCGGCTCACTACACCGATCAACCTGTTCTCAGAATCGACAACGGGAATGAGTTTCTGTTTTTCTTCTATCACCAGCGGGACTATCGACTTGAAATAAGCCTCGGGAGTCGTGACCGCAAAGCGGCTTATCATCAAGTCCTCCACACAGTCCTTTTCCATAGCATGGTGAATGGCTTTTTCTACAATCTGGCGGGTAATCAGGCCTACCGGTTGCTCCCCGGACAGGACCGGAAGCGTATTCAAATTATAAAGCGTCAGTTTTTTTTCAACCGATTGAATGCTGTCGCTCACCTCCACCGCAATGGCAGGAGCATGCATGATGTCCCTGATCCGGCTCAACGGTTGAACCAGGCTTATCAGGTTACCCAGCAGTTTTTCCCTTGCTTGTACAAGTGGGAGGTCCTTAATGGTGGCAGACGCCGCGCTTTCATGACCGCCTCCCCCAAAAACCTGAGCCAGCTCCGCGACATTGACTTCCGGGATACTACTGCGTGCGATTAAATAGATTCTCTTGTCCAGCCGAATCAAGGCGAACACGGCAGAAAGATTTTCCAAATCCATGACGTTTTGAACCACATAAGCCAGGTCCCGGACAAAATGATCGGAAGATGCTGTAGTCAGTGAAACCTCAACACCGTTTATCAGGTGACTTTCCAAACTGGATACCATTCCATTGAAAATGTCCAGTTGTTCCGGGTTCAACTTTTGCCGCATATAACTGGAAACCCGGTTCAAGTCCGCTCCCCGCTTAATCAGGTCTCCGGCGGCTGTCAGGTCCTCTGGAGTTGTGGAAACGGCGACCAGCGAATGCGTATCCTGATAAATCCCCAGAACCATCAAGGTACATTCTTCCGGTGTTAGCGACACATTCTTTTCAAGTAAAATTTCGTGAAGGAGAGTGCTCGTGGCACCTCTTTTTTTTATTATCTTCCGACCAACTTTGAGTTCAAGTTGTGGGTCCGGGTGGTGATCATAAATATGAACCTCCACCTGCGAATCATCCAGCAGAGGACCAAAAACCCCAATCCTTTCCGGCGCGTGGGTATCGACAACCACTAAAAGCCTGACCTGGTCCAGAGGGATATCCTTGATTCGGGTGAATTTCAGGTGAGGGCTTTCCTCTTTCAGAAAATCATCCACCAAACGCTCTGCGGAACCTGGAAGGACCAGATGGGCCTGTGGATACAGCTTTTTAGCCGCCATCATGGAAGCCAGGCAATCAAAGTCCGCGTTCAAATGTGTTGTGATGACTTGCATGATCAGAAGAGTTAGCTATTATTAATAATAAATTCAATTAGTTGTACAAACAACCACTAAGGAAAGTTGAGTTATATAGGCAACTATATAGGCAATGATGCCTTTCTTGAAACAATTACTATAAATTCTATCTTATTTTGACTATAACGGGGAGAAGAAACAAACACGGCCTCTGAGAGTACAACTGACATCATTGACGAGGTGACCAGTCTGGCTAGCGTACCTGCTTTGGGAGCAGGGGGTCGGAGGTTCGAATCCTCTCGCCCCGACCATTACCATCAAGGACTTGCGGCTTTTAGCTGTAAGTCCTTTTTGCGTTTTTGACCTATGCGTGACTGGGCAAAGCTTCCACCGCTTTCCGAAGCCTTTCGGGGCTCAAGTGCGCATATCTTTGAGTTGTGGCAATATCTTTATGACCGGCCAATTCCTTGACTGCATAAAGGTCCACGCCCTGCTGTACCAGTTGTGAGCAAAAGTCATGTCTTAGGTCATGAAACCGGAAATCAGGGTAACCTGCCTTCCTACATGCTTTCTTGAACGCTCTGGTAACACCCCATGCGGTGTACTCCGTTCCGTTGTTGTGACAAAACACAAATGCGGATCGAATTAGTACTACCTTGTTGGATTGCCCCGCTCGGGCCTTGCAATTCTTTTGTACTTCAAGAATACGATAAGCCTGTTCGTTGAGCGGTATTCCCAGGTGTTCGGAGTTTTTCATTACTCCAGCGTCCAAAATAACCATGCGTTGCTGCATGTCTACTTGAGACCATTTAAGGTTGACCACGTTTGCCCGGCGAAGTCCGGTATATTTGGCTAATAACACAATGGGTCTCACCCAATCAGGTAAGCAGTCAAAAATTTGCGCAAATACTTCTGGCGTAAAATATTTAACCCGCTTATTTTCCTTCTCCCGCTTCACACCAGAAACGGGATTAAAAGAACACCATCTCCAAACTTTAATAGCTTGGTTGAACATAGCCGAAAGCAATCCAAGTTCACGGTTGATTGTGCGTTTGCCGAAATGACGGCCTTTTTCCTCGAATGCTTTTAACGCTTCTTTACCAAGTTTCTTTAGCTGGCTCTTTTCCTTTTCAAGCCGACACTTCCATTTTTTAGCAAAGTCTCTTCGTCTTTGCAGTTTAAACTTGAATACAAGGTCTGGCGTGATTTGGTTTAGCAACTTATCGCCAAAGAAACTAGTAAGAACGATAGCAAACCTGTTTTCATCTGCTTGCGAATTTAACGATTTGTCGGAAGTGATCTCCGCCAAGTACCGTTCAACAAGTTTAGTAAATGGGAAGGATTTAAGGTTCTCGTCAGGAAAATGTTTTTCCCGTGCCAGCCCATCAACTCGTTTACGGTAAATTTGTTCCGCAAGCTTTTTGTTAGTTGCTTTCGTGTTCTCTCTGTGACGAATTCCCTGATTGGTTGTAGAAAACCAGTAAAATTTGCTTCCTTGGGGCTTATAGATTCCCATAAGCCACCTCCTTTCTGGAAGCTACTTTCAAGTCCGGTTTCCCGTCATCTGTCGACTGAATTGTAGCAGAGGAGAAATCAGCTTCAAACTGATTATTGTTTTTGCTAACCAAGTTGAACAAATAAATCCTCCAGGCACTAATCATCAAGCAGTAAGCATGTTCACGAGCCCTACTCTCAATATCATTTTTCATTCTTAAAAAAGGTTTGTCTCTTTTATTTCGTGCGACAACCTTCTTATCTATTAATTCCGATGATTCCAACCTGTCGGGATAAAAGTAACCGAAACGGGCAAAATGAAGAGTGTCCAAGTCTTGAGAAATGACCTTGTAATTATTTGAATCCATTGCTCTAACCAGAAAAAATAAAAATTAATAATAAATATCCTAATTACACTTTAGGGGTGGTGTTACTCAGTAGAGGGGTCTGGCCTCTTTCGCTCCTCTCTCCGTGCAGTGGCGCGTCGTCGTCGCTCAATCACCCAGACCACCAACAAATAGAACGAAAACTCATCAAACAGGCTCACCAAGAGGAATTATGAAATCCCCCTCTCCACCTCCTACCCTCAATTTTGTGAAGGCAGGCGACTCCGAGGGGAATTTCAGCAACATCTCACTGCGATACAGACAGAAAACAAAAAAGGCCCCACACACGCATAGAGCGCACATGGAGCCAGTATTTTCTTTGATGCTATTACCGTTTAGCTTTGACAGTAAACCTGATTGAAGATACACTTTTTCCATTGTTACTATTCCTTCGACGGATTATTGACAATACTGGGTGGGTGTCTGTTCGCGCAGACCCCCATCCACCTTACCTTTATTTAAATTTCCTCAACCACTCTTTAAATTCCTTTTTCGCGTTATCTTTAATACTTACCGGAACATTTAAAACTTCCTTGGATGCTGCTTTTTTGTTTTGAACAATTGATAAGACCTCATCCATTCCTTTATTCGTAGCTTCGCTTGTTTCTATAAATTGCGCTGTCTTAAAAAACACCTTCCAGATGGAACTGTCTTGGCAAAGGTAAGCGGTATTATAGATGCTATGAATAGCTTCCTCAACGATTTGGCTTAAGGAGAACTTACGATCCCCGATAGCATAGAGCTTTTGCAGGCAATCTAATTTTTCCTTACATTTCGGCGTTACATAAATTGATAAGGCTACTTTTTCTTTTGGCAGTCGTCCCATAACATCCCCCACAATATCATTAAATACGCACCAGTGTAAAATTAATAATTCACACGATGGGACTTTTCTCTTCATATGTCAATAGGGAATCTAAATTAAAACAGAGGACAGATGATGGGACTGAAAATGCAATACTCCCCCCAACTTTTGAATCTACATATGAAGAGTAGATTGAGAGTAAAAACAAGATTTTGTAGTCCTACCGAAATGCGGAGGGTATAATTAAGGATCTTGTGGAAGTACAAGAAACAGTCGTTCGGACAGCCCGCCCTGTTTTCTCAGCAGCTGAAAAGGCAAGTGATGAAGAAATAGCAGGTCTTCTGACCCAAAGAATTCAACTTCATGAAAAATCAGCCTGGATGTTGAGAAGTCTTTTGGACAATTTAAAGTGACAGAAAGGAATTAAATCATGCCAAAAAAAGAACGAGGTCTTTGGGAGCTATATAAACATGATCCAGAAAAAGCAGATGCTGACATTTGGGACAGAAAACCCGATCCTGTTTCGAGGAGAGGTTTTATAAAAAAAACAGGTCTTGCTACTATGGCTATAGCTATAGGTTCTCAAATTCCTTTTTTTCGTACCCTGCCAAGCGGGTTAATGGCATTAGCCCTGGCTGAAGCAGACGAAAAAACCGTTTTAAAAGGTAAAGAAGGTTTAATCATTTTAAATGATCGCCCAATTAATGCAGAACCTCCCGCTCATCTATTGGATGATGATTTCACTCCAAAGGGAAAACATTTTGTGCGGAACAATGGATTGCCGCCAGAGATTGAAGAAACACCCAATCAATGGACATTTTCTATAGAAGGAGAAGTTCATAAACCTCTTAAACTCACTTTGGATGACATCAAAACTAAACTCAAACACTACACATATGCACTCCAACTTGAATGTGGTGGAAATGGTAGAGCTGGATTTTATCCTCCCGCTAAAGGTAATCAATGGAAATTTGGAGCTATTGGTTGCGCAAACTATAAAGGGGTTCGATTAAGAGATGTATTGCAAATGGCAGAGTTAAAAGATTCCGCTGTTTATACAGGTTACTATGGAGCTGACCTTCATTTATCAGGAAACCCAGATAAAGTTTCAATTTCAAGAGGAACTCCAATCGCCAAAGCTTTAGAAGAACACACATTAATTGCATGGGAAATGAATGGCGAACCTCTTCCACACCTCCATGGGTTTCCTCTTCGAATAGTTAGTCCTGGCTGGCCGGCCTCAACCTCTCCAAAATGGTTAAAACGAATTTTGATTCAAAATAGGGTTCATGATGGGATGAAAATGGATCACTACAGAGTCCCTAAATATCCAGTAAAGCCTGGAACGGCTGTTCCAGATAAGGATATGACTATTATTGAGTCAATGCCTGTTAAATCTTTAATAACAAATCCAAAAACTGGAATAAAAATAAAATTTGGACAAACCTTGGATCTACGAGGTCATGCTTGGGCTGGAGACCTTTCAGTTGAAAGAATGGATTTATCCATTGATTTTGGGGCTACTTGGATTCAGGCAAACCTAAACAAACCGATCAATCGTTATGCTTGGCAAAATTGGAACGCTACTCTAAATTTCCCACTCAAAGGTTATTATGAGGTTTGGGCGAGAGCAACGGATAGTGAAGGAAGTATGCAACCTATGGTTGTTCCCGGATGGAACCCCTCAGGTTATTTAAACAATGCTATGCATCGGATTGCTATTACCGTTTTTTGAACGAAGGATAAAATATGCTTTCAAAAATGTCATACAAAAGACTAATTGGGATTGTTTTAATCGTATCCATTTTTCTTTTTGCCTCTAAATCATTCCTTTACGCTGAAGAAGATATGCAACAAGGTTTGCCTTCTGGACCTGGAGTAGATTTAGTCTTAGGTAATTGCACAATATGCCATTCAACCTCAATTATCTTGCAAAACCACATGGATCGCGAAGCTTGGGATAAGACAATTACTTGGATGCAAAAAGAACAAGGTATGTGGGAATTGGAAGCAGGCGACAGGAAGGCTATTCTTGAGTACCTTTCTAAACATCAAGGCATAAATCAAAAAACGAATCAAAATTCTAAAAGAAAAAATGCAATGTATGAGTTTGATTATTCAGCTAACCCCTTATGACGAGGATTTGACATGAGATTACTGAAACGAAGTTTAATATTTCTACTTATATTTGCCCCTTTAACCGCTTCTGCTGGCGATTTTGAGGATTTAAAGGAATTTTATGATCCCCTACCTAAAATGAAATACCCAACAGATAATCCATGGTCTAAGGAAAAGGAAAATCTAGGTAAAATCCTTTACTTTGATCCTCGACTTTCAGGGAGTAACTGGATTAGTTGTGCGACCTGTCATAACCCAGGTTTAGGCTGGGGAGATGGTTTGCCTCGACCTTTTGGCCATGGACAGAAGGAACTCGACCGACACTCTCCCACAATCATCAACAGTGGTTATTTTGAATCTCAGTTTTGGGATGGTCGCGCAAAATCCTTGGAGGAACAAGCTCTAGGCCCTATTGGGTCTCAGGTTGAAATGAAGCAAAACCTAGGTGAGCTTGAAAAAGAGCTCGATTCTATTCCCGGATATGTACGTTTATTCAAAAAGGTATTTCCAAAAGAAGGGATTAGTGAAAAAACAATAGCTAAAGCCATTGGCACTTATGAAAGGTCCATTGTTTCTAAAAACGCTCCTTATGATCGATATTTTGAAGGAGATAAAAATGCCATGTCAACATCTGCTTTAAATGGCATGAAGCTGTTTTTTGGAAAAGCAAAATGTTCTATTTGTCATAACGGCCCCGCATTCACTGACAGCGGATTTCACAATATTGGCGTGAAACAACACGGCCCGTTAAAGGAGGATTTGGGACGATATAACGTTACAAAAGATGATTTTGACAAAGGAGCATTCAAAACACCGGGGCTAAGGCATATCACCCGAAGCGCGCCCTATATGCATGATGGTAGTGAAGACACATTGGAGCAGGTTATTGGGTTTTATGATCGGGGAGGCGACATTGCAGAAAACCGCAGCCCTTTCATCACCCCACTGGGATTGACCGTTCAGGAAAAAAAAGATCTGGTGGAATTCATGAATGCATTAGAGGGAGAGCCCCTTATTGTGTCTTTTCCCGAGTTTCCTCCATCTCACGAATAATATTTATAAAATGTTTATAACTTTTTAAATAAAACTCCTCTAAAGTTTCAGTCCTGAGGTATTACAAAAGGGAGGAATTATGATTTATATGCAATATAGAAATCATCACCGTTTACTCATTCAATTGTTACTTTTTTTCACGTTACTCCTAATGGGAGTTAATGCTAATGCTTTTGATAGAAAAGCAACAGAGGAGCTGATCGAAAAACAATGTACAACCTGCCATAAATTTGAAGGCAAAGGTGAATCTCGATTCAATTTAAAAGCCCCTGATTTAATGTGGGGTGGAAGCAAGTTTAAGCGTGACTGGTTGGTCTCATGGCTCCAGGGCAAAGAAAATCCAGTATATGGCAAAGGTTACCGATGGGACTTGTCAACAATACCTATTCAGCATCCATCCATATCGCAAGATCAAGCAAATGGAGTGGCAGATTATTTTGCCAGAAATTTAAAGGACTCTACTGTTAAACCTAATACTATTGATTATTCCAAATTCTCGGAGATTGAATACAATTTTGGTGCAAAAATATTCCGTGATTTTTCTTGTCTGGGATGCCATCAAGTTTTGGAAGATGGAAAACCAACAGGGGGGGCTCAAAGCGCAGATTTTTTTGAGACTAGTAAACGCTTGAACCCAGATTGGATCTATCGATTTAACTCCAACCCTCCCGATTTCGTTCCTCATAGCGGTGAATACGTAGCAGATGTAAGTGGTCTTGGTTTACGTTACGTCACTGGATACATTGCTCTTCAAGGAAATCAAGGTTTTAAATTCTATGAGCCATGGAAAACTAAGTATTTTGCCAACACAGATACAACAATGGGAGCAAGAGTATACAAAGAATATTGTTCTCAATGTCATGGGGCTCAAGGTAAGGGAGACGGGCCTGCAGCATCAGGACTCAATCCAAAACCAGCTGTTCATTCCAACATGGCTCTAAGTGGTTTTCCAGACGACTACCTGTTCAATCTCATCTATTACGGTGGCAAATCGGTTGGAAAGTCCTCTTTAATGCCGGATTTTGGATTGACCTTGCCTCCTCAAGATTTGGCTAATGTGGTGGCTTATCTAAAGGACACTTTTAAAGGTAACTCCAATGCTTCCTCGGAAACTCAGGCCACAGCAAAAAAATTATCTGGAATTTGCCCGCAAAAGCGAACCACTAAAAAAGTCTCCTTTAAATATAGTGGAAAGAAAAATCCACTTAAACCGACTGCGGACAACCTTAAAGCGGGAGAAGCTTTGTACCAGAAAAAAGCCAAGCCCATGGCCTGCAAACTCTGCCACGGCAAAAAGGGTAACGGAAAAGGCCCTGGAGGTGCTGGCATTAACCCCGCTCCTAGAAACTTTACTTGTTCCTCCACTATGAAAGACATTACAGATGGGCAATTGTTTGGAATTATCAAAGAGGGTTCACCGGGAACAGCAATGCCTACCTTCAAAAACCTTAAGGATAAAGAGGTTTGGCAATTGATTCACTATATCCGTCAATTCAGCCCGTAGTACTTTTTGATGCCCGGCCTTAGTCTATCTTCATTTAGGCTGGGGCTCTAACGGATGTTTGAGAGAGGCCACAGTGAGAAATTCTATTTTTTTTATAATCGTAAGCCTTGTAGTTGCGATCTTCTGTTTTGCAGAAGTCGGCTGGGCTGAGCCCACAAATGTCACAGTCCGGGTAATCAGCAGAGATGCCAAGTTCATCGGCGACAGTATGGGCGGTGTAAAGGTCACCCTCCGGGATGCGCAGACAGGAGAATTGCTTGCCAGCGGTAAAACCCAGGGAAATACCGGAGACACAAAACGCATCATGACGCAGGACCGTAATCGGGATTTCTCGTTATCCACGGAAGACGCGGCCAAATTCTCAGCAACCCTCGATTTGGAGGAACCGCGTCTTATCGAGGTGACTGCATTTGGCCCTCTGGCGAAGCAAACTTCCGCAAATCGTGTTTCGGCTGTCCAGTGGATAGTTCCGGGCAAACACCTGACGGGAGGAGATGGTTGGCTTCTTCAAATGCCGGGTTTTGTGGTCGATGTATTAGCTCCTTCTATGAACTTCAAGCTAAAAGGAGGTGTACCAGGCATGGTTGAACTCAAGGCAAATGTGACGATGATGTGTGGTTGCCCCATTAAACCGGGTGGGCTATGGGATGCAAATCGTTATGAAGTTAAAGCCCTTATAAAGAGGAATGGCAAAACAGCCGGGAAAGTCAGCATGTCCTACGCTGACATCACAAGTCAATTCTCAGGAATTCTGCATGTAAAAGAGTCGGGAACTTATGAAGCCGTTATCTATGCTTATGATCCAAATAATGGTAACACAGGGTTGGACAAGATAACATTTATGGTTTCCGAATGAGGCCTTATTTCGAAAAAAAATGAAAAAGTGAACAACACTTAATAATAGGGGAATAGCTAGATGAGAAAAGCAGTGATAATAATTAGCATATTGTTTTTTGCTGGATTAACGGTTAACTCTTCAGCTGAAGATAAAACTCATAGCATGGATGAAGGAAGCCACCATAAAATGCATTCGGTTAAAGATGAGAGAATTTCTCTAGGTCTTTCTCCGGCTATGAAGCAACATCAATTGGCAAACATGAGAAACCATGTTGAAGCGGTGCAATCAATTATAGGATTGCTGTCAGAAGGTGCTTTTGACAAAGCATCCCACATAGCCTATTCCAAGTTGGGCTTAACAAAGGAAATGGAAAAGATGTGCAATAACTTTGAAAACGAAAATTTCAAGAATCTAGGGCTGGCCTTCCATAAAAGTGGCGATGCTCTAGGGGCCACATTAAAAACCAAAGATCTCAATAAATCTCTTGGTGCATTGCACACTACAATGAGTTACTGCGTCCAATGTCACGCTACTTTTCGACAATAAACATGACATCAGCCTATGCCCCTACAATCTTTCCCTCCCAGGGGCATGGCTAATTCATCCATCATTTTCTAAATCAACGATAGAAGGTTATAAATACCTTTAATTGGACTGCAAAACCTTCTCTCTAGACTCAAAAGCTTCCTCTTTAATTCTCCCCGACACAATGGTCTCATAGTGTGGCCTGACCACTTCGTTTCCATCGAAGTTGAAATCCAAATCAATCACAGAGTTTTCTTCAACATGAATTCTCTGGCTTCTCACCTTCATTAAAAAATGCCACGCATTGATTACATAGTCTCCAGGAGGAAGATCGTTGATCTGGTAAGCCCCATTCTCACTGGTAACGGAGTAATATGGATTTTGAACCCGGTAACCCCAGGCCTGCATGAACTCATGCATGCCACAAATCAATTGAAATATTTTTTGCTGTCCTGAAAATTTAATTTTGCTTGAGGATGTCTCCTCAGCAGGAATCGGGAGGTTGGAAATGATCTTGCCTCTTTTACTCTCATACACTTGGCTATTATGCATTACAGGATCAACGTTATTTATATGAATGGTCTCTCCTTGCCGCACGACACTAATGGTTGGAGAGAATTTGCAGTCTTTCGATAGTATTCTGACTGGTTCCTTCTGAAAAACTTTTCCCGCATCCACGTGCTCGATGGAAATGACCACGTCCTTTAGGCCACCATCCTGATACACCAGAAAATCATTCAGAACCCGATTCATATTTTCATCCGTATCGACCTCAGCACACAAGTCCATGTTCGGGAAAAGCACCTCATGGTAGATACGTGGAGGGGGAATTCTACCAGTTAAAAAAGCTTTTCCCTTAATAACTCCACCATTTTCAACTCCCATCTCCTGATATGCCAGCCCTGGACTTAGGAAAAGTTGAAAAAATGCCAATGAAGCAAATAACAATATGGAAACAGTAATTCTCATAAGTTTCACAGCTCCTTACTTTCAAGAAGATATTGCCCTTCCAATCATTATTAATACTACTGGAAGACTAATAACTTGTGGTCATGACAAAATAAACTTTGTCTATTTATCCAAGGTAGCTATTCAGAGTTAAAATATGATTAAAGCAAAATTAAAGAACGTTAATGATTAGATTTATGATAGAAACTTCCCACAAAGGAAGAAATCTTGGAATTGGCAGAACTAACAGAACAGATGTAAAGGCTATTAAATGATAGGTGATATGAGAAACCAACCTAGAATCAAAGTTTGATAAAAACACCCAATATTAGGTTTTGGAGCAGGGGGTCGGAGGCTCGAATCTACTTAGCCTAATCAACAAGATCAATGACTTATGGATTTTCCCTGAAAGTGATTTTTGTTTTAGGCTAGCGTCTGGAGGGGGAATCCGCCTTTAAGCCCCATTGTTTTCTGGCAAGAAGCCTCTTTATTTTTTAATTTTCTTTATACGACCTCTACTAATCTTACCTTTATCTGCACAGCCTGCCATGATTCAGGAAATAGCCTGGGCATGATTAGTCTGGATTAAGGTCTAACTACTCCGACTCAAGACTAGGCCGATTTGATTGCTTGCCTGAGGAACATATTTAAGAGAAAATAACTTATGAGTTCAATATTATTTGATTTTAAGTAGTTTGATTAAATGAATTGGAAAAATATAAACAACCTGTTCAAATCGAAGTTTTCGTTTGTAATTTACTTGATGACAATGTTCTTTGTCAGTACATTGTCCAGTTCCTCCTGGGGCGAAGAGCCTTTTAGCTGTTCTCCGCCATCAGCTTACGAAGCCCCTCCATATGTAGAACCTCGGCCTTTACCACCGCAATCACGATTACACCTGATTGATAATAGAGACGGAACGATTTCCGATCCAGACTCAGGTTTGCTATGGACCCAAAAAGACAGCTACGCCGACCTTGGGAAATGCCTTAGTTGGCCTGAGGCTATTAAATATGTTGAGGGTCTAAAAACTGCTGGGTATACAGATTGGAGAGTTCCAACTATCCATGAACTTTCTACGATTTATGATAATACCAAGAGTAATAATATGGCCTGGGATCACAACCCTGAAGTTCCTCTTGCGTTAGATGAAAAGTTTTCAGATGGGGCGGCCTACTGGTATTGGAGTAGCGACTGCGGAACCCTCGAAATGAAAATTTGTTGTGCAAAAACCCTTTATTTCGCGAAAGGTTTCATTCACATGCGGAATTTGGACTTGTGCAATAATGGTGGGGTTCGCGCTGTCAGAGCAATTGAATGAAGACAAAAAAGAAAGGCTTCCAATGGCAACTAAACGCATATTAATAGTTGGTGGCGTAGCAGGAGGGGCAACAGCAGCTGCGCATGCTCGGCGACTATCTGAAGAAGCAGAGATAATAATGTTTGAGAGGGGCCCTCATGTTTCTTTTGCTAACTGCGGACTTCCTTATTACATAGGTGGTGAAATCACTGAAAAAGAAGACCTATTGGTTCAGACTCCAGAGGGTCTTCGCTCTAGATTTAACCTTGATGTTCGGGTCAAGTCCGAAGTCGTCACCATTGACCCCTCTAACCAGAAGATTGAAATTTTAGATTCTGACTCTGGCAATAAATATTGGGAAGCCTATGACGATCTTGTTTTATCAACCGGTGCGTCACCATTAAAACCTCCTATTCCGGGAATTGATTTGAAAGGGCATTTCACTGTTCGCAATATTCCAGATATTGAAGCCATAAAGACCTGGATCACGAATCATAAACCTATTAAAGCGGTAGTAGTAGGTGGAGGTTTTATTGGTTTGGAAATGGTCGAGCAACTTCATCTACTTGGGTTAGATGTTACCATCGTAGAAGCTCTTCCACAGGTTATGGCTCCACTTGACCCAGAAATGTCAGCTTGGCTTCATCAAAAACTCCGCGATAAAAATGTCGGACTGCATTTGAATGATCCTGTTGCAAAATTTGACAATCCACAATCAGAAGAAGGATCGCAAGCTTCAATCGTGGAATTAAAAAGTGGGCAACGCATCCCTGCAGATATAGTAATCCTAGGTCTGGGTGTTAGACCAGAAATACAATTAGGTAAAGATGCGGGTTTGGTAATTGGAGATAAAGGTGGTTTTCGAGTTGATGATTTTCTTCAGTCAAGTGTCCCCCATATTTGGGCAATCGGCGATGCCATTGAAGTGCGCGATTTTGTAACGGGAGAGTGGGCTCTGATTCCCCTTGCCGGGCCAGCGAACCGCCAGGGAAGAATTGTTGCTGAAAATATATTTGAAAATTCAATGAAGTACCCGGGGACTTGCGGCACTGCCATTTTACGTTTATTTGATCTCACAGTAGCCAGTACCGGAACCAATGAAAAAACCTTGAAAACTCTTAGCATCCCTTACGATGCTGTTCACTTGCACCCACCCACTCATGCATCCTATTATCCAGGCGCAACTCCTCTAACAATGAAAGTTCTTTTTAATTCACAAACAGGGAAATTATTGGGCGCTCAGATGATAGGAAAAGAAGGCGTTGATAAACGAATTGATGTTTTTGCCACTGCCGTAAAAGCTGGGATGACGGCCCAGGATTTAGAAAATATCGAACTTGCTTATGCCCCTCCATTTGGGTCCGCCAAAGACCCCATCAATTTAGCTGGAATGGTTGCTGGGCATGTTCTTAAAGGGGAAGTTCGAAATTGCCAATGGCATGAAATTGCAACACTCGATCCAGAAAAAACTACTATTTTAGATGTTCGCGATAAAGATGAACGCGAGGAGGGGTACATACCAGGTTCACTTCATATACCTTTGCCAGAACTCCGTAACCGATTTATGGAATTGGAAAAGGATCGTGAAGTTATTGCATATTGCCAGAGTGGGCAACGCTCATATTTTGCCAGTCGTTTTTTAGCTCAACAAGGATTTCGGGTAAAAAATCTTACGGGTGCTTACCGCACATGGAAAACCGCAACGAGTTAATAGGTAAGATTTTAATGGAATCATCCTAGGGATCACATCAAAAAACCGTGTACCCCTCGATAAGTAAAGTCTACGACATCAAGTTTCGCTACATACTTTAAAAAGATACACAATCTTTTACCTCCGGTCATTTTCTGTTGAGATTCTTGATTAAAGCATTCCTTTTGCTAATATCCCTGACCATACTGGTACCTCCCCCTGTTTTCGCCAAACTAACCGACCCACAGTGGCTTCGAGTCACACATGAAGAAACAAAATTAATACGGCTTCATTTCTTCTGGTCGAAAACCTGCCCGCATTGCCAAAAAGCTAAACCTTTCATTAGCGGCCTGACTCAGTCTTATGATTGGTTGGAACTCAACTCCTATGAAATAAGCGAACACCAAGAAAATGTAGCTTTATATAGGACTCTTTCAAAGAAAATAGGGGAGGAAAAATTTGCAGTACCAGCTTTTTTGTTTTGCGAACAGATTGTGATTGGTTATCTCGATGATCAGACAACCGGGTCTCTTTTACACAACAAACTTTTAAAGTGCAGGGCCTCTCTCGCTCAAAATAAACAAGCAGTGCCAAGTAACGCCTCGGAAGCGGATGGAACAAAACTTTCCATTCCATTTCTGGGAGAATTAGATTCAGAAAGTGTATCTTTACCCATTTTCACCATTATCATTGCCGGGTTGGATGCTTTCAACCCCTGCGCATTTTTCGTTTTGTTATTACTATTGAGCTTGCTGACCAACGTCAAAGACCGAAAAAAAATGCTGTTAGTTGGCGGAATTTTCATTTTTTTCTCCGGGTTCATTTATTTTATTTTCATGGCGGCTTGGTTAAACCTTTTTCTTTACCTAGGTGAATTAAGGTTCATGACCCTAATCGCAGCCGTGGTCGCAATTGGAGTTTCTTTAATTAATATAAAAGATTATTTTTTATTTAAGAAAGGAGTTTCTCTATCCATACCAGACAGCGCAAAACCTGGCCTGTATGGAAAAATTAGAAAATTGATGAATGCATCAAATTTGCCAACCATGATTCTGGGGACCGTAATGTTAGCCATTGTGGCGAATACGTACGAATTGCTTTGCACTTCAGGATTTCCAATGATTTTTACTCGAATTCTTACTCTTAACGATTTATCTACGTGGGGCTATTATCTTTACTTGATACTTTACAATATAGTTTATGTTTTCCCTTTAATAATCATTGTATTGCTATTCATCAAGACGTTGGGAGCTCGTAAGTTGAGCGAAAAAGAAGGGCGCATCCTGAAACTACTTTCTGGAATAATGATGCTTGGACTGGGACTTTTATTACTTTTCGCCCCGGATCTGCTAAGCCATTTATACGTAGCCATTAGCCTGATCGGTGCAGCAATTTTATTATCTGGTTTGATTGTATATCTTGACACAAAATTGAAAATCACCAAATCCGGTTAGAGAGAGAAAATATGTAGCCAAATCACCGGAAGTGCCGGAATTACTTGGGCTATTTTTCAGGGAATCTCGTTTGAAGGACATTTAAGAGATCGCGGGTTCGATCTCCGGCAGCTCCACTTTGCATTGAAAGAGAGTAATTCGAAAGGGTTGATCCCTTTTTTAGTGGATTATAGTGTTGCATCGACCAGTTGAGACCGCCACCCAAAGCGGACACTCATAAAAATGTCCCAAACGGCTGGATATGGCCGATTCCTGCCCCTTCTTAACTTGTTAAATTGCAATGATCAGCTAGTTACATGATCCTACGTCCATTTAATTAAAACGCTTCCATTTTTTTTGATCCTTTATTTTAATGTATTCATCTAAATACTTTTAGGGCACCTCTAAAAATGATGGTTTGAGAGGTATAGTTTATTCGTGTTCGATAGGCCATTTTTGACACTCCATCTTTTTACTATTAAGGTAATGTGTTGCGTCGACCAGTTGAAGTCGCGACCCAAAGCGATCGTAGAAGGGGTTTTGCTAGTGTCAGGTTTTTTAGAAGTAATAATTATTATTTTCTAACTGGAGGTAAAAATGCGATATATGTATAAAACGATTTTCATGATGAGTGTATTAGGTTTGCTGGTTATGGGTTTTCTTGCATCCCCGGCCATAAGCGGTGGAAATGGGCCAGCAGATGGATATACAATTCACATCCAAGCACCCCATATGATGGCTGATGGTTCAGTTAGTGGCCCCCAACATCATTATTGTAAAGGGATTCAAGGAGGAGAAGTTCTTCAGTGCATGTTGTTTGAATCAACTGCTTCCGATGCAAAATTGGTAGCTGTCGAATATTTTATTGCCAAAGATCTTGCCAGAAAGAATGTTCCCCTTGTTCAATGGAATCGAGCGTTCCACGATCATCAAGTTGAGATAGATACTGGCCGAGTAGTAATTCTTGATGTTGAAGATCCTAAAAAAGTGAAAGCTCTTGCTGAAGCTGCAGCTAAAACCGATGGCGTGATCTTTCATCTTTGGGGAAAAGATCAAGTAGTTCCTGATGGAACAATAACCACACCGACCTCTCTTGGTCACGTTTTTAGAACAAAATAGCCAAATAAACCACAGGGAGGGTTTTTATTTGCTTTCCCTGTGGTCTCTATTTGCGAATTGATATCAAGGAGCATCATTATGGTGGGGAGCAAAATAAGGTTCTTGGGATTTTATTTATTGTGTATGGGGTTCTGCCCTTTAGGAGTTGAAGCGGCTGATCCTGAAGTTCTGAAACCTCGTGTGCCCTCTGCTCAAATGGAAGAAGCCAGGTCTTGGAAGAATCCGTTCCCTTCAACACCGGAAAACATTCAAATAGGGAAATCGTTTTTTCATGGGAAGGCGTTTTGTAAGACTTGCCATGGAAAAGACGGTAAAGGAATGGGGGACATCCCAGGGCTAACAGGGAAGCTTCCCCGGAATTTCACGGATAAAGATTGGCATGCTGCCCGTATGGATGGTGAGCTCTTATGGGTATTGAAAAATGGAAGCCCTGGAACAGCCATGGTTTCTTTTATCCCTCAAATCCTAACTGTGGATGAAGCTTGGCACGTCATTTTATATGTAAGGTCATTTGGCAAATAAGCAGTCCTAATGATTAGGGAACAATATTTTTCTAAAAGCCCACTTTTGTCTGACAGCAAACCTCTTTTTAATTATCAGCAGTCAGGTAATAACTATCTTTATTCACAAGTCCATAGTTTAAAAGTTAAGTTACAGTCTCAAAATGGTACTAAAGTACGATCTTATTACTTCAGAAACAGGATTCAATAATGTGAAAAAAAATGGCCCTAGGGTTAATGGTTTTATGGGTAATCTCAGCCAGCTTTATTGGTTACAAAGTAATATATGGCAATGCAAAAAAGGTCGATACCAGAGTGGGAATCACGTTGCTTCCGGTTGAAAGAGATTTCGTCTTAAGTGAAATGAGATTATTGCTGGAAGGCCTTCAGGGAATTATATCCGGACTTGCTAACGATAATTTTGAAGAGGTCAAGGTTGCTGCAAGGGGGAGTGGCATGGCAGTGGCACAGGATGTAAACCCTGCATTAATACTAAAGCTCCCATTGGAGTTTAAGACTATAGGAATGGGTGTGCATAAATCATTTGATATTTTGGCTGATAATATTAAAGGGAAAAGTAGCAGAGAAATTTTAAACGAAGTTAATTCAATTATGGACTCCTGTGTAGGATGTCATGCAACGTACAAATTGGAGGTAGAAAGGCAGTAGCTAATCCTAATCA
>Ga0209657_1000140_pt1 | contig 49986 bp, 46 predicted proteins | sample SaaInlV_100m_DNA_FD_184650 | JGI IMG/M metagenome (GOLD analysis project Ga0209657, IMG submission 184650) | Marine microbial communities from expanding oxygen minimum zones in the Saanich Inlet - SI037_S3LV_100m_DNA (SPAdes) (version 2) | ecosystem: Environmental > Aquatic > Marine > Intertidal... | reverse complement strand
TTTCAACAGTGAGGATTTAGATTTTTGGAATATGACTGAAGATATATTATCCAAAGATTTTTCAGTGGGAGTAACGGATCAGGAATTTTTAAGTATAGATACCGAAAAGTTTATAGATCAGCGTGCAGGTACTCCTTTCAACAATAAGAGTCAAGAGAATAGTGATACAGATATAAAGATTGCGATGGACAGGGAGAAGCTTTTCTCGCAAATATCATTAAAGGCACTTATTGCATCCCCAACCCTAACTTCTACGTTTAGTAAGAGGTAAATTAAGAGATTAGTAAGTAATATATCGTTATAAATGTGGAGTACATAATGAATTGGTATAGACTAGCTCAATCGTCAATGGAGATAAATCATTATGATGAGGATAGTGACGAATATGACCCTTACGAGGTTTCGGATGGAATTGAATCTGCTTTCAATGAGTCAAAGATACGTCCTTCTAATGACAGTGATCCTCAGTTTTTCGCATTAATGGGGGAAGATGTTGCAGGAGGAACTTATTCTAACTGGAGGTTTAATGAAGAAGAAGATATTGCAACTTATTCATTTGATGTCGCAGTTTTAGAAAAATATCGTGGTCGAGAGAATGTTGGTATTAAATTAATTGATTCTTCAATTCAGTATTATGAAAATGAGAAGTGTGATTATGAAGATATGGGATATAGAACTGAAATGCTTTTATGGGTAATAAATCCTAAATTGGTTAAATTCTTTGAGAATTGCAGAGATTTTGAAATAGTGAGTGAGAACAGTGATGGAAGTGCTCACATGGTAAGATATTAATCAGGGTTGAATAATGAAAATAAGGTCTTTAGACGATGTTGCATTAGATCCAAGAATTAGGAATTAAAGTATGAATTCGCGCGTGTGTGAGGTTAAAAAGGATTGCTTAAAACAAAAATGGAATGATATGTTCTAATTACCTAACAGGTGAATCATGAAATTGATAAAATCCAAAAACTCGTTTAAGCTAATTCGATTGTCAAGCAAGAGAACTCGCCAAGTTCGTTTATCAAGTAAACGAACTAGACAAGAAGCTTTGAATGTGTTATATAGGGGATTACCTAAAGATGTTGAGGATTGGGCAGATTCAGTTTTAATGCGATTACGTTCTATAAATCCGAGTGAGGAGCATTTAGTATATTTAGCAAAGTATTATTTACAGTGTAGTGATTTCAAAGACATCGCCTTACATTATAAACGTTTCAAATATTTAAAAAATGTTGAGAAGGACATTTCTCAGTTCAAGAGTTTCGATGATTTCAAAAAGAGTGTAAGCAGTTTACCGACTAGGGAATATTTTTTAGAGGTGTTAAAATTAGACAAGACAAAATTTAAGAGTCATGTTGATGGTTTATTAAATATTTTATTAAGTACTAAGAATGAGAGTGGAGAAGTTAACATTCCTCAGGTAAAAACATTTTACGATGCTTATGTCGGTTTATGTAAGGACAACAAGGAGTTTTTATTAGAGTTTAGTAATTTCAAATCATTTAGTGATTTAGAAAATTTTGTGGATGTGAACAGTAAAGAGGTTGTAGGTGGGGAAGGATTTTTAGGGGAGGCTGATTATGTATCTGTTGGTGATTATGCTAAGGTATATTATGCAGACAGTAAGGAGAAGGCTCAGCAATTGAGTGCAGGTTATGGTTGGTGTATAGGTTGGTTAAGTAACAATCAATATTATAATTATCGTTTGGGTGACAGTGAGCGTTGTTTTTATTTTGTTAAGTTTCCCGACAGGAGTGAAGAACAGAATAATTATATAGTAATACATGTAACTAAGGATGGCAAATATCATTGGAGTAGCACAAAGAATGATAATGGAGATCCCGAAATAAGTAAGGAAAATTTGATAGATAAGTTTTACGAGTTAAAGTATTTAGATTTTGATTCAGTGTTTAAGTATGTTCCAGTGAGTGATGAGGAGAGGAAATTTGCTAAGAGAGTGAGTGTGCAAACCTTTGTAGGTTTTGATTATGATGAGAAGAGTCGTTACATAGAGTTTGGTCACAATTTAAATTCTCATCAGTTCAAATTTTTAGACAAGGATCAGAAGAGTAAGTATATAAATACGTTAAATGAATTTTTAGAGCCTTTACAAAGAGAGTATATAAAAGATGATATTGGTTTAATGTCGAGTTATGAGAATCGATTAGAGAGGCATATAATTCCTAATATAAAAGAGTGTATAAGTAGAGATGGAGTTCCGCCTTCTTTTGCTTTTGATTGGGCTAAGTACAATTTAGATCCTGCGGATTTTGTGAATGCGATTAGCGATTATATTGCAGAGTATTCTATTATCCCAGCGTGGGTTGAGGATTGGGTTGAGGAAGATCCTGGCAGAGTAAGTGACGGTATTTGTTCGTATATAAGAAGCCATGGTGATGCTCCCTCTTTTGCAATTGATTGGGCTAAGAAGAATTTAGATCCTAAGGATTTTCATGATCAACTTGTCAAGTCAAGGCGTTTCTCAAGCTCTCCAGTTAATTGGGCAATAGATTATTGTATGGATAACGGAATAGGTAAATCTAAAGAGGAATTGTTAAATGAGATTAATAATCATATAATAATAAGTGGTTATCCTCCTGATTGGGCAAAAGATTGGGCAAAAGAAGATCCTAGTAGAGTAAGTGATGGGATTAATGATCGTATAGCGAAAATTGGATGTATTTCCAATGGGTATATAGATTGGGCATTAGAGGATATTCGTAGGGTTGAGAGAGGTCTTAAGTCTTTTATCACAAAAGAGGAGAAGGTACCTATATGGGCAGGTCCTTGGGCTAAGGAGAATTTAGATCCTGCTAGTATCATAAATGGTATAAACGAATGTATTGTAAAATACGGCATGCCTCCTGAATGGACCCACGACTGGGTAAAAGAAGATCCAACTAGGGTTATTGATGGTATTACACAGTATCTTAACAAACCAAAGATTCACAAATTAAGTTATCCATCTTGGTTTGAGGACAATACTACTCTTACAGAGCAAGAGTATTATAAATACATGACACAAACTCAAAAGCCCTTAAATGCCCCACAAAAGCCTTTAGAGGAGAAACCTGTACCTTTAGAGGAGAAACCTGATTCATTGGCTAATACAAGGGTTAAATTGATCAGAGTGGCTAGTAAGAGGACTAAATTGATCAGAGTGGCTAGTAAAAGGACTAAATTGCAGGCATTAAACACCTTAAATGGCGACAAGGATATATTGGGTAGTTTAATCGAGATCAACCAAGATGAGAAGCATTTGCCTTATTTAGCTAAATTTTACATACAAATCGGTAATTTAGAGGAATTAGCTTCTTCATATAGGAGATTCCGTTACATTAATCGTCCAGAGAAGGACATTTCGCAGTTTAGAACGTTTCAGGAGTTCAGTGATTCAGTTAGTAATGAGAAGAGTGTTAAATATTTTTCAGATGCATTATCAATGGATGAGACACCATTAAAGTTACATGTAGACAATTTGATTCAAATATTGGGTACTAATCCAGATATTGTTCAGGTAAGTAGTTTTTACAAGAAGTATTTAGACATTATAAGTGATCAGGCAATAGATCAGGAGTTTAATTTCGCCACGTTCAGTGATTTAGAAAAATTTGTAGACGACAATTATGAGAGTATTTCTGGTGAGTTTGAGGACCAAGAAGAGAATGATTTAGATAACGATTTATTAACTATAAATTATGCTAAGAACGAGAATGACGCTAAGAGGTTATCGAATGGTTTTGGTTGGTGTGTTGGTTGGGAGCATGACAATCAGTATTACAATTATCGTTTAGGTGATGAGGAGCGTTCTTTTTATTTTGTTAGGTTCAAGAATCGTGATATAAGTGACAAGAGTTCAAACCCCTACATAGTTGTTCAGAGATTAAACGATGGAGAATTAAGGTGGACGAATTCTCAGAACAACAATGGTGACATGTTATCTACTGAAGATGAATTAAAGGAATTGTTTCCTGAGTTAAAGTCTATCAATTTTACTGAGGTATTCAAGCATGTGCCTTTAACTGAAGATGAGAGGAAGTATTGCAGGTCAGTAAGTGACTTTGAGTTTGAGAATTTCAATTATGAAGAGAAGAGTGCTTATATAAGTTTTGGTCACGAGTTGTCTACTGATCAGTTTAGATTATGTGACAAGGAGCAGAGGTCTGGATATATAAACAGATTGAACAGATTTTTACCTGAGACAGTAGATGATTCAATATTGGATTTAATTCAGAATGACAAGGCTTTAATGAGCACTTACAATAAACGAGTTAATGGACCAATAAGGAAGATTATTGAAGATCAGCTAAGGATTAATTGCGATCCACCTAGTTGGGCTATACGTTGGATTATGAGGAATATAGATCCTGCGGATTTCGAAGAAGCAATTATTTCAAAAGTGAGAAGATCTGGTGATTTTCCTTATTGGTGTAGGGATTGGTGTAAGGATAACATAGATCCTGCGGATCACATAGATGTAATTAAGAAGCATTTAAGTAATATTGGAGATGAGTGTTCTCCTCCAAAGTGGACTGGAAGATGGGTAAACAATAATGCGGGTTTATTTAGAGATATAATAGAGAGGTATATAAGGGGTTATGGAGATTGTCCTCAGTGGGCGACAAAATGGTCAAAGGAGAATTTAGATCCTGTCAATTTTAAAGAAGAGATTACTAACTACATTCGTGACAATGATCTTCCTCCTGAGTGGTGTGTAGGTTATTGCATTGATAACGGAATAGGTAGATCTAAAGAGAAATGGCTTCAATACATTGAATCAGAGCTGACCTATGAGGATGAGCCTCCTGAGTGGGCCTATGGTTATTGTGTTGAAAACGGAATAGGTAAATCAAAAGAGGAGTATATCAAGTTTTTTAATGATAAAATCCTTAATCACGAAATAACATACAATGATCGTCGTTTTTTAAGTCAGGACCCAAGTATAGTAATTGACGGAATAAATCAATATTTAGTTAGACATAAAAAGCTTCCAAAGTGGAGTGAGAACTGGGTAAGAGAAGATCCTAGTAGAGTTATTGATGGGATCAACTTAGTAATTGAAGACAATTTTTATCATCTTCCTAAATTTATAGAGTTGTGGGTAAAGGAGGATTTAAGTAGAGTTTCTATTGGAATCGATAACTTCGTTAAGGAGTACGGTTATCCCCCTCATTGGTCAGAAGAGTGGTTCCAGAAGAATTACGACATAGAAAGTCTTTCTACCGTTATTAATGAGGAAGTGGCTCAGTATGGAATGCCTCAAAGTTGGGCATTAGATTGGGTAAAGGAGGATTTAAGTAGAGTTCACAGTGGTTTAGTGAAGTATGTTAAAAAGCATCATAGTCCAATGCCTTTGTTTGGTTCTTATTGCATAGAGAATGGTGTGGGCAAGGATAAAGAAGATTGGATATATGACCTCAATGGTGCTGTACAGTATGACAAAAATATTTTTAAAAAAGAGCGTTATTCAGTATATAAGTTTGCAGAGGATTGGGTATTAGAAGATCCTAGTAGAGTTATTGATGGAATTGCTCGTTATATTTTAAGGGAGGGAGTTCCCTCTGATTGGAGTAAGTTTTGGGCAGAATCGAACAAAGATAAATTATTAATGTACATTAATAATTTTGACAGTTGGACTCTTAAGTATAATGTTTCACCGAATTGGAAAGATTGGTTTTCAGATAATAAGTCAGAAGATTTACCAATACCTTCAGAGAAAGAGAGTATTATTCCTGAAGTGGATGAGAAAACTAATGAAGTAACTGCCAACAGAAAATTTAAATTAATAAAATTATAGAGGATTAAGTATATGGAAGATTTACCAACACCTCGTTCTATTCCTCCTCCAATTTGGGAGAGAGAGCGAAATGAGTCATTACAAATAAATGTAGTCATGAAGTATGTGACCGATCATCCTGAAGATACTGAAGCTGCTGAACATTGGTCAGTTTTTCCTATAGGAGATTCTTATCGTTATTTTAAGGATAAAGGTATAATTTAATAGAAGTAGAGTGTTATAGGTTCTGATTAAGAGGTATATAGCATGAATATTTTCGAAAAGTTATATCGCAACGCGGTATTTTTCATAGGTGATGTCAAGAGATTGGATTCATTTCCTTGGATAACTTGGGCATCTAACAAGCATAAGGTTCATTTTGAGGAGTTATTAGAGGCATTACCTTTAATTCGTCATGGTGATGTAGGAATACATCGTGACGAGGGTTATTTAAGTAACATAGCGATTCCAGGTTTCATGAAGCATGCTTGGATACATACGGACGATTGTTTTGCTGAGAAGGGTACGATAAGTGTTAAGAGTTCTGATGATTTAGCAAATAACAGTCCTATGATAGTAGAGGCGATTAGTGAGGGAGTAGTTTATCGTTCAGCTCTTTATCCGATGTATAGTGATTACGCAATAATTTTACGTCCTCTTGAGGTTAGTACAAAATCGTGTCGTGGAGCTTGCAAGAAGGCTAAAGGGATAATTGGTACTCGTTATGATCACAATTTTAAATTTGACATAGAGAATGAGTTAATTTATTACAATGGTGCTGATGTATCAAAGGCTAAGGAGGAATTGGGTGCTGGTTTAGAGCATATGCAGAAATACGATCATGGTTTTAGTTGTACAGAGGTAGTGAGTTATGCTTGGTGGCATGAGCGTGAGAAATTGCGTTTATATCGAGAGAAGAGTCGTGGTAAGGATATTATTTTAGCTGACAGTTTTTTAAATGGTGGTTTTGAGATTGTATGGATGAGTAAATCTATAACTGTTGATTGTGCTAAGAAGATGGGATTACATGAAGAGGGTATAGAGATGATAAAGAAATATCTATCGCGATAGTTTCAAAAAAAAAATTGCGACGGAAGAGTTTATTTTTCTGAAGGTCCATTTAATATAATTAAAGAATTAAGTTAAAAAGTTATATATGAGGAAGTTATTATGAACGAAAAATTATTTAGCGTATTACTTGCAATTTGTTTATCTTTGGCCACTTTTTCTTTAAAGTTCGCATTTGATGCAAATGCAGAGATTCAGAGTATGAAAGGAACAAACGAGTTACAATTTAAGCAAATTAATGATTCCAATGAATTAAGATTTAAGCAAATTCAGCAATCAAATGATGTGCAATTTAGACAAATACAAAAGTCATTAGGTGACATTGCCAATGACAAAGAGAATGACATTAGGCAAGACAAGACTTTATCTAAGTTGTGGAAGATTTCTTCGTGGTCTAAAACCGAGATTAATAAGTTACAGTTTAAGGCTGGGGAAGAGCCAACTAACTGGCCTGACTTAGGTGAGTAGAGAGGAATAAACTCAGGAAGGGTTTGTCTTTCTTTTTTTAGAAAGAACCTAAACAACTATTAACTTTAGAGAGCATATAATGGCTAGTATATTAATTTCAAATTTTGGAGACACTGACACTAACGGTCTTTATACTCAATACAGTACTCATGACGGGTATGCCTATTACAAGAAGAACACTAATGATTATATAATTATTTATAGATTAGAGAATGGTCCTTGGTCATATGCTCCAGCTTATTGGATTGAGAAGGTATCAATCACTAATAATTCTGTTCCAAAGTTTGTTCCTAAATATAAAGCGACAGACACGACTAATGTTGTAACTGCGACATGGGTAGCAATTCAAGAGATTACTTCAGGTGAGTTAACGGTTGGTTCAGTAAATGATGTATCTAGTTCAAGTAGTTCTAGTTCAAGTAGTTAAGGAGATATTATGCAATTAGTTAAAACAGCAAATGGCAAAAATAAAATTAAGATGTCTAAAAAAGAGTGGTCAGATTTAGGTAAAAAAGCTGGATGGGATGACAGACCACCTAGTGATAGCTGGAGTAACTTTGTTGTTGAATTAAATCGACTATTCTCAATTGTTCGCTCTAGAACTCCCCAAGAATTAGCAAGAAGATTTAAAAGTCATTCGATTCATGATGAAAGCAGTAAAGTTTCAGATGCCCTAAGGATTGTCAATGATTGTTTAGATTGGAGTGATGAAGAGGAGATGTATGACTTAGATTATGATTGGTCATATGAAGAAGGTGTAGATAGAGACTATAATAAACCTGATGGTTATCCTGGTCCAGGCTCAAATATATAATAATTTTCATATTAAACAACTAGACTCCTGTCTAATATCAAAAAAAGATAAATAGTTAAGGACAATAAAATGAAATTGGTTAAAACTGCAAATGGACAAACTTAGGTAAAAGGGCTGGATGGATTAGTAAAGAAGCTGCTTTAGATTATGACAAGTGGAAATCTGGTAATTATGACATTACTGAGTCTGAGCCACCTGGATGGGTATCACGCCAGTTTGGCGTGATACTTGGCGCGATACCACCGCGTCGAATGTCCTAATTGTGATATTTATATGAAAAAGGGGACTGGCATTTTAGAATTCTGGGAATGTCCTAGTTGTGATTATCTTATAGAACAACCAGAACCTGATACTAATTAGTTTACAGAATCTCTTTTAGAGTCATCCCATCCTCTTTTAAATCCTCTAGCCCATGGTGAATTTACCCCTTTGGACTTTTTATAAAGATCGGTGTTATTTTTTTCGAATGCTCTTATGCCTGCATTGTTTCCGCATGAGTATTCAACGGCTTCTTGTTCTGCTTGTCCTGAACTGATTTGTATCATCTTTTCCTTTGCTGTCTTGGCGTATCCCATAATTTCCTCTTAGTTTTAATAGGTTATTTGTGTTTGTGTCTTGAATTATACACAAGGAACATTATACAAAGGTTTAATTAAGTGAAGATAATTAAAGGGGCAAGTATGATATAGTATTTCTTTTTAGTTAATATTTAGTTCATACTAAAGGGATAAAATGTCTTGCATATTTCAAAACTGACTGTATAATACAATCAGATTTTACATTGGGATATAGAGACATGACAACCATAGCAGACAGTTTTACCAAAGAGCTTTTTAATTCTTTAAATCTAGAGTGGAATTCTCAAGCAGAAGCAAGAGACTTATTGACTGAGATATTTGTAGAGGAAGAAACTATTGCCACTTCACTTGAGGATGTAATCTTCTCTTTATCTCAATTTTTTGACTATGTATGTTCTCAAAATGGACAAGCCAGTTCTAAGAAAAAGCTTAATCCCTTTTATGTTATAGATGATGACAGTTATCACATGTATATTTGTGAAAATTCTAAAATTGTATTTGGCATAACTGATTCTGAAGAGGGTTTTATATTCAAGAAATCTGAAGATGATGGAGTAGATTGCGTAGTTTGTGAAAATTTACAAGATTTACAATTCTTTTTACTACTTTGGTTTAAGGATTTTTATCAAAGATATGAGGGGAATGTTTCGTGAATGCCTTGGTAACAGGTGGTGCTGGATTTATTGGAAGCCATTTAGTAGACGGTCTTTTATGTAAAGGGCACAATGTTATCGTAATAGATGATTTTTCCAATGGAAGAGAAGAGAACATTAGTGGTGCCTTATTAAAATATACTAGTGCGTCTAGATTATTTAAAAAGGATATTAGAGAAGATTTGAGTGGTATATTTGATCAGGGAATTGATTGTGTATTTCATTTAGCGGCATTACCAAGAGTTGAATCTAGTATTGATGAACCTTTAAAATTTGACAGTGTTAATATTCAAGGAACATTAAATTTGCTTGAACATTGCAGGAAGTTTAATGTTAGAAGGTTTGTATTTAGTTCTTCTTCGAGTGTTTATGGTGAGCCCCCATTAGAAGTATTAAATGGGGGAAGAGGGATTTCGGAATATTATGATTTTCCTAAGCCTTTAAGCCCTTATGGTCTTCAAAAGTGGGCTGGAGAAGAGTATTGTAAGTTATATACACGTATACATGGCATAAAAACGGTCTCTCTGCGTTATTTTAATGTATATGGAGAGCGTCAGAGGATAGATGGTGCATATCGGCTCGTAATGGGAATTTTTGCATCTCAGATGCTAAATAACGATCCTTTAACAATTGTTGGTAATGGAGAGCAAAAGCGTGATTTTTGTTATGTAAATGACGTAGTTGATGCAAATATTTTAGCGAGTGAGTATTTAATTGGCAAAGTGGACAGCGAAGTTTTCAATATTGGCAATGGTGAGAATCATTCAGTAAACGAAATTGCATCTTTATTTGGTTGTTTAACTACTAGAATGCCTGAAAGGGTTGAACCAAAGTGTACTTTAGCCAATAATACAAAAGCTAAGGCTATTTTAAAGTGGAAACCGACTACTAAATTAGAAGAATGGGTCCCAAAATGGATCAAAGATATTAGAAGCATTTAACTTGATTTAGTTTTCGATTTTAACTTGATATTCGGTTGATAGCATATATAGTAGACATATGTTTAAATCTTTCGGAAAATTAATATACAGTAATGGTAGATGCATTGTTCAAGTTGGCAATGGGTTATCAGATTTCTATAGATCTTTGATACCAAAACACATAAAGTATAATCGTCCAAGATATCCTGCTCATATTACAGTAGTTAGAACTGGCATAGAGACCGCTAAATTATCTGAGTGGGGTTACAAACATAATAAAACTCTTAAATTTACTTATGATCCTTATGTTTGGATTGGTAAGAAGTATATATTTTTAGATTCTTTTTGTGAAGAGTTGGAAGAGGTTAGAGATAGATTGGGATTACCTAGACATAGAATTCCTCATCCTTTAGGGATGAATTACTCTTGCTTTCACATTACTTTAGCTAATAGGAAAATCTTGTAATTCTTCAGGTTCTTCCAATGGAATTATTTCTTTTTGGAATCCGACTTCTCTTATTTCTCCAGTGAGACTAAATGGAGTTATTGGAATCCATTCTTTCAATTGATTGCTAAAGAATGGTTTTTGTCCTGGTGCAACTGCGATAGTAATATGAGGATGTTTATTTTTTGTTGGAACGGGTCCATCTACAAGTACAGCCATAACACGTTCATCTTGTCCTATTGCAACTACATTTAGTGTAACTATGTTTCCCAATAGTGATAAATCTTTACATGCTCCCATATTTAATGTCATGTGGTGAGCGTGTATGGTCCAATCATAAGGAATATCTGAGCGAGAAACTAATTCTTGCCATGGGGATACTTGATTATTTGCAACGCTTTCTTGTGATACGATTGCGGTGTATGATACAGAATTTGCGACTTTCATTATTTTCATTTTTCTATTAGCTCTAGTTTGTCGTAATATTTTGGGTCTTCGGTTAGGTGATCCATTGCAATTTCTTTAGCTATTGATTTACTTGTGGTGTGTTCCATTTCAACTTTAATTCCTTTGTCTAAGGCATTTTTGTTAAAGTCTTTTTCACTTTTTCCATCAGCTAATCCGCCAGGGATCATATCTTTTGCTATTTTAATTAATTTCATAATTTCTGTATTAGTTTATATCTAGTGGAAAGGCTAAATACTCCGCTTCCAGTTCGAGCATTCTCTGGACTAAGTTTCCATCCAAGGATTTTATTATTTTCTTCATATCTGGTTACTTTTTGCGAAGGGATTTCTATATCAAAATCTGATGAGGTTTTTTCTTTTACTGGTATCAGGAACCAAACGTGTATAATCTCGGAAGCAGGTAGTGCTCCTTTAATCGCTCTTTCTGACTCAGGAATATCTTTTCTATCTTCGCCTGACAATCCGTATTTTATTGGTACAGCGATAACTACTCCAGGAGTTTTGTATGAGATTTCATATTGTATGGGAGTAAATCCACTTGCATAGCTTGTGGCAGAACTTGGCCTAACAGAGAAGAACGTAAGTCCTTCTTGCTCTATATTCATCTCTCCCTTACTTACTATCTTCCCTGATTTATTTATTGATCTCCACTCTTCCCAAGACATTCCTCTATACATTAAGCTATTGTCCACAGGAATATCACTAATCGCTTGTTTGGGATTTTTATACAAAACGTATCCTGTTTTTCCATCTCTGAACTCATTGTCGTACTCAAAACCTGGACGATCTTCAGAAGTTAATTCTTCTTCACCGCTTCCTAGTGGAGAGAATGATACGTTAAAAGTGGCACCAGTATAATCCTCATGGGCATCGGTTACATTAAATTTATATCGTCTAGCTAAATTTTCAAATGACCCACCATAAATATTCTTAAAAGAATCAATTATTAGCTGTTTAACAATATCGTCATTACAGTTGATGTCATTGGAGTCACTACCATAATTCTCATAATAATATTTTATGTTCGAGAAGTCCTTTGAAAGTATAACTTCTGGGGATTTTGCTATTTTAATTAATTTCATAATTTCTCCTAGTCTTTATTAATTCAAATAGACTGTGTGATTCTCCTATAGGGATTCCAATTAGATCTGTAGAATTAAGATAGTACAAATAGGACAAAACTTATGAAATTAATAAAGACTGCTAAATTTGTAAAATCAGACGTTGAGGTACTAAACACGCTAATTGACTCTATTACAAAAAACTTTTGTGGCAAGAAAACGAAGAAAGACAAAGAGATACACAAAGCTATTTCTGAAGAGAGGTATGAAGATGCGGCTAAAATACGAGACAGTTATATGGAAGAAGATCAAGAACTCGTAAGTAATTTAGCCAATGATATAAATAATGAGATTGACAAATTAGGTGTCCCTTATAGGTTTGAAAACATTAGGGCTGATGGAATAGCAATTAATGGGTATTGTGTTATAGCCAACAGTGTATTAAATTATGACGCAGACCAGTTGGCATTTACAATGTTTCATGAGTTAGCTCATTTTTATCAATACAAGAAATATGGTGATACTTTTGCTGAATCAATTTACACTAATGATGAGAGCAAAGTAGATGAGGATGTAGAACGTCTTTTAAAAATCGAGAACACAGCAGATAGATTTGCGAGTTCTAAAACGAAATTTTATTTTAATAAATACGGTTTAGATTGCAATATTCGTATGCCCTACAAAAATATCTCTAAAGAGTTCATACGAAGTCATGTTTTGCAAATGAAAAAGATGGTTGCCAAAATGCCTCCTGCTAAAAGAAATATTCGTGATATAAATGAGTACTTATACAATTCTATAAAAATAAAACCAATTGTAAAATAAAAATTACGAGATTTAATAATGAAATTAATATTTGCCTCTGCTAAAGACAAAATAGCCACTTATCAAATAGAAGATCCGTATTTGCAGACTTTTATATATAATTATGAGAAACTTATTCCTTGGAATAAAATAAAAAGCACTGAAGATATAAATGCTCATATACGTGATGTATTATTGCCAAATGTTTATGCATTAATTGACGAGAGTCAACCTGAACGAAATAACTATTTAAAAGACATTGATTTAGAGAGACAGTTTGAAAGAAACATGGATCAACCTCATGTTCAACGTGCTTATAAATTAAGAAGAGATGAAGATGCTGCCAAGAAAGAAATTTTGACAGTACTAAATCAAGATAAGAAAAATGTATTTGATGCTTGGTGGAATTATATGACTGAAGAGAATGATGAGTATAAAAATCATCCTTCTTTTGTTTACATGGTTTTAAAATCAGTTTTTGATTCTTCACCAGACGACAAGATAAATAGTCCTCTTGGTCAAAATGCTTTAGCTATTGCGACTCTTTATGAAACGATGAGTAATGGTGGACAGATTAATGTTCTTAAGTCTTATAAGAAAGCTTTATCGGACTTAGACAGCGCCAATATGGAACATTTAGGTGATTCGGAGCAAGATGGTTGGCTTAATATACCTTCCAAAATCAATGACCCTGAGAATTTTTTAAGCAATATTGAGAAGTTAAAGAATTTTAGTAAGCCTTGTGGTTGGTGTACTGGATCAGGAATGGCGAAACCTTATTTATCTAAAGGTGATTTTTGGCTTTTTATTCAAGAGAATTTGGCAAAAGTAGCGATTAGATTTGATGGCAATAAAATTGTTGAGATACAAGGGAAAGGTAATCGTCGTCCATATGATTATTGGGAAGAAATAATTGAATTTATTGAGAAAAAAGGCTTTGACGCAAAGGAGTGTTCGCACTTTAAAGAATTGAAGGAAGCAAGAATATTAAACGAAAGATTAGATCAAGACCCTTCTTATATAAAAGAATTTGAGAAAGAGTTTTCTAAAAATCCTAGTGTATTTGAGAGATTAAGTAAGAAACGTCAAGAAGAGCCGCAATTTATTGATTTAGCTGTTCAATATTGGAAAACTAAAATCGAGAATAATGATAAACTATCTCACTGGGATAGCAAGATTAGGGATTTTAATAACGCTCCAAAGAGCGTAAAAGACAAATTAGAAAAGGAAACTCTTGATTTAATCTATCCTGACCTTATTCATCTTATAACCTTGGATGTTGCTAATGTAGAGAGAGTGGGTAAAGAGAAGGAATTCTTGTCTTATTACGATTATTCGGAAAGATTTTTAAAAGACATTATTCCAGTTCTTGTTAAGAATCCTTGGGTTACTGCATTATTAGATCCAAGTATTGAAAAGCAAATTCATCCAACGACTTTAAAACAGGTTAAAGAGGTTCCGTCTTATCAAATGATTGAGGAGTTATTGGCCACAGATTCAACTAACCCAGATGATACAATTTATTCTTATATGGGTGATGAATTTGACAGATTTTTTTACGAAGAGAGTCAAGAAGGTCTTGATGAATTAAAAGCGAAGGCAAGTACAGACTCTGAAGTTGAAGACGATTACGATACAGAGCACGAGCTTATAGATGATTGTTTTTATGACGAAAAGCTAATTACATATGTTTCTGAGAATACTCCTGTTTTTTGGCAGTCATACATTGAGGGGAATGTAAAGAAGAGATATGAGGAGCTAGAAAGGCTGTTGTATTCCAATGACAGAGATCACACACGATATGATGATCATGAAGAATTTACACAGTGTGGGGATATGTATAGAGATTATTGGTATGCGTATATACAAGACGCCCCTTCAGAAATCTATCAGGTTCCTGAAGAAGTTTTTGAATATATGTTTTATGAAGATTTTGATGAAGATTTTGATGAAGATTTTCCTAACTGGTATATTACTGCATGGATTGAAAAAGTTAAAACTAATTTATCGAATTTGATAGACGCAAAAGAATACCTTGAAAGAGTTGGTAGTAAGAAATATGTAGAGAGTTTTTATACCAGAGCCCTTAACGAAGAGAACTATGTACACATCAAACAAGGAATTGAGAAAAACATACGTTACTTATTGGATGAAGATTATCTGGAAATTTATCATGTATATTCAAACTTTCTTGAACATCAGAAAGTGTTTTTAAAAAATCAAATTAACGATTATCTCTCTAAAACCAGTTTGACTAAAGGTATGTTTGAGTCCCTATCTTTTTTAGAAGAGAACTACGATTATTTCACGGATGACGAGATGGAAAAGGTTTATTCTTCTCTGAAGTCCTATGAGCTAGATTTGGTTCAAAAAAATCCAACTAGGTATGATGAAATCCAAGATCGTTATAAAGACGATCCAGAATTTATAAAAGCGTTGGAATCTACTCCAGAAATATGGAGTAATTTACTGTATAGTTATGGTGAAAGAGTTTTAAACTATATGCCTGAGGCATCTAAAAGCAATCCAGAGTTTATAGTCTCTTTAGAAAAATACAGAATACTTGACAAGCTAAAGAATGATGTCAACTCTCTTTTTAACTTTTATGAAATGATTTCTCCATATAAAAGTGACGAACAGTTTTATAAAAAGGCTCTATCTATAGCCACAACTTGCTATCTAAGACATTCCGAAAGATTAAACTTTGACAGTGTAGCAATTATAAAAAGTAGATTTGGCAATGTTCCTGATTTTTATTTAGACAACAAAGAAAACGCTAATAGATTAGCAAAAAAAATATCGAGAAATTTATTACTTTTTAGAGCTTCTAAATTAACGGGAGAAGAATTAAGTGTAATTGATCCAAGATTAGTAGAATTAATGTTGCCATATGTAAAAGAAGAGTTGAATGATGGAGATATGAATAATTACTTATCTTTTTATTCTAGGGCACAATATCTTAATTGTGCCTATAAAATAAATCCGTCTTTTTTCCAAGAAGAATTAGATCACTTTAGAAAAGTATATATTAACTACTTAAGCTCTAACGTGATGTCCGTACAACACAGGATGGCATTAAAAGAATTGGCCTTGGAGTATGTTCCAATCATATTTGCCAATGACGAAGAAGTAAATGCATATATTGCAAGAACATATCCAAAACAACCAGAGACTTATAAAACACCTGAAGAGCCAGTAAAAGTGGAAGAAACTCCAGAAATTACCTCAAACAACTGGTTTTCCTCTTATAAGATGGCGAATTTGCCTCCTGGAGTCACTTTAATAGGTCCTGAGGACGTTTTAGAGACATTAGAGACCTTCGGGTCTAATAAATTAACTATAGGCTTTAGAAAGGCTAATGGTGGACTTGGTGTTGTAAATGCTAAGAAATCATTAGAAGTGAACGATTTTTATGATTTGCAAGTAGTTGCTCAGATTGTTGGCAAAGGAATAGATAAGGTAAACGACATAGATATTGATCCTAAGGCATTTAAGAAGGCTATTAAGAGATTGCCTCCACATAAAATTGAGTTTATTGTTTCAAATAATAAGAAATATATTGTTAAGGGGACTCCTTATGCCGAACATAGTGGGGTTTCTAAGTGAAAATTATAAAAGCTATTTTTTTTAACGATGACAACCATTTACTAGTTAAAAAAATGGATAAAAAAACAAGATTGGAACATGATTCTTTAAAGGCTGAAATGAATCACGTTTCTAATGTATACAAAGAGCATCTTTTAAAAGAGAATTACAAACCAGAATGCTATAAATGGAAAGGGAAGTTTGAGGAGTTGAAAACTAAGCTTACGAATTTTAAAAATCGTCTTGACGAGTTAAGAGGTCCTGCACTTAAAAGTCTTCGAGAAGATGCGGCACGAGATGCTCGAAGTGAAAAAGATGAAGAAGAGATTTCTGCGGAGATTTTATATAAGGCAAAAAATAACTCTAGATTTCAAATGGGTGTAGAGAATTCGGTTGACAATTGGCCAAGGACATATGATTATCGTACAGCAGGTTTCATCATGCAGGATGGAGATATGTTAGATTTTAGTTATGATGGCAGTAGTAGAGGTATGGACCACAGAGAGATAACTCGTGATATTGATGAATTAGAGAGTGGAACAGATGGAATGAGACAATTTCAACATGCTACAGGAGCGATACGCCTTCATGCTTTTGGAAGAGGTGTCAGTTTTGATTGGGTAAAAAAGCCAACAAGAAAACAACAAAGGGTTATGGAAGGTATTTCTGGTAAGGTAAGTGATATAAGAATTTTTGACGGAAATGAGACTTATGATTTTGATGAGTTTTGGGAAGCAAAAGAACAATTTGGGTGGTGGTAAAAATGGCTAGTGATTTAGAAGGTAGGGATGATTCTGAGAATCAAAGAAATTTAGAACGTTTTTCTCCGTTAATGTATCAGTTGAAAAAGTCGGGGAATTCAAACAGCAACAATCACTCTCAAAGGAATGAGATTGTTGGTCAAGAGCCTGGAGCTTATGCTTATCCATCAGGTGACAAAAGATCGTCTCCTAACAGTACTGCGTCAGAAAGTGAAGACATAATAATGAGACTTAGAAGTGGTAAACTTTTTAGCAACCAAAGGTTACTATAAAAAGGATTTCTATGATAATAATAAATGGTGATATTAAGTCTGTTGGACTTGGAGAGAATTTAGATCGTTTTCTTAAATTATTAGAGTGGTGCAGTGATCATGACTGTGACTTAAATGAAGACAGATATATTATAAATGTTATAGAGTGTGACAGAATAATTGATTGCGATTTAGATATAGGTGTTGTGTATTCTTATAGCACGACTTGTCGGACTTGCAATAAAAGACCTAGATTATAATAGACGATCTAGGTATAAAAGAAGGAGTGTCTTCTTCTTCTGCGCCCCATGTAATGAAAGTGGCTGGAGCATTAATCATATTGTATGTTGTAGATATCCAATTGGCTGAGCGAGCAGTACTGTGAAACCGAACCTCATCCATTTGGCCGTCAAAATCATCTCCACCCGCCCTGTTGCCCAGTATACTTTGAGTCCCAGAATACGTCTGTGTCCCAGTATACGCTCCTGTATCTCTTTCGACCCCATCTACATAAAGTTTATAATCGCTGCCATCCCAATTTGCAACAACATAATACCAAGTTCCTGTGGAGAAGTTTGTAGTTGCGTAAGTTAAATTTGTCCATCCACTTGACCCTATCTGTGCTCGAAAATTTGAATTCCAAAACCAAAAACCCGTCCCAACATTAGTTGAGTTCAGAAAATTTGACCAAAGAACATCTTGACCGATAGTATCTGCATTAAACCACATTTCGAACTGTAAATTTCCTGTCTGCTTTAAGTTCGTAGACGCAGAAGTGCCGTCAAAAACCACACCATTTGATGAACCATTGAAGTCAAATCCTCTTTCAACCTTACCATCGACATCGGTAGCTGTTGATGTCGCGGTACCCTCATCTACACTATTAGAAGTGGAATCTTTTATGCTTTCGGCTGCTGCCTCTTGTAGGTGCCAAACTGCTTTGTGGTTAGAATCCCAAACGTTATGCTGTCCATAAGTTGCAGTCTCAGCGTGGTCAGAAGCTGCGGCGTTTCCGTAGTAAATATAGTAATCTGTATCGGAACTACCCGATAAAGTTCCGTCAGCTTTAAAGTGGACTTCACCCGTTTTTCCTGTAGTATCAATGACCACCAATTCTCTAGCGACTTCGGTAGTTCCATCCGACTTGGTTATTCTAATGTCACCTCCATCAGATTTTACACTGGTCCATAGACCGTGTGAACTACCTGCTTGAGAAAGGTCGAGATACACAGGAAAATTTGTTAAATCGCCGCCGACTTTTGTGTTATCAACAGTTAGTAGTGCCCTATAGGACCAAGATGGATCAAACCAAGCCATAATTATTTATTAACGTTCTTGTAAGGTACCTTCTTAACGTCGTCTCCAAGAATAGAATAGGCCATCATGGTTTCTGTGTCGTCAAGATTCGTGATTACAAATATACCCGCCTTCAAATCGTCCGCCAAATTTATTGTATGACTAAGGGAAAAGCCCTTAATTTCCCCATCAGTTTGTTCGCGAACTAACTCTGCGAATACCTTGTCGTTACCCTTTAGTGCTGAGTTGTCAACAAAGTTCTTTCTCAATGGGTAGGTGTATACCGCCCTTTCTTCTGGTGTACTTTCTGAATGCACATGAATTCTCTGAGTTGTCATTTCCTCATTTCCATCTGCGTCAAGAGTAGTATACACATCCACATCATACCTTCGAACATTTGCCATGGCATCTGCTTGGCCTATCAATTTATTGTCACCAACAGCAACAACTTTTGATGCGAGGTCTGCGAGTAATTCTATTTTTGTCATTTCCTATGTCTCCATTTTTATATATTATACCACTAATTTTCTATTTATGTTACTGCCCATATTATGGATCATCAAACGTCAATACAATTAATAATCCTTTTGGGGCAGTTGTTGATACCGCATCAACATCTATTCTTAATAAATCATTTGTTATAACATCATCGTTTGATCCATTGACCACCCCATCATCTGATTGGCTTCCCGAATTAATTACGATTTTGGACGACAACATGTCAACGGCATCCGTCACGTTGTGTACCTGTATATCTGTACTTCCAGTCGTGCCAACAGTTATAACTCTTCCGTAAGCACCTGTTAGGTTTTTACCATTTAACACCGATGGACATACAAAATATGCCTTTCCGTCACCTGTTGCAATATCTGTGGTAAAATCAAAGACGATTAACTCAGCAGCACGAACGCCAAAATCTCCAAGCAAAACCCAAACTGCGGCAGTATCGGTATTATCCAGGCAGTGCCAAATTGCATCATTTGACGTATCTATCGCATAATCGCCAACTCGAACTCCATCAGTAGTATCTATTATTGGCTTTGCGCCAGAATAATTCGCTACCCATTTTTTTGGAGCAATTGTGTTTAGTTCTACACTCATTTTTGGCTACCTTCTTTACGTTTTAAAATCTTATTGTATTGTTTCTTTTTTATTTTTAATACTTCCTTGTGTTAAGTGTTAGTAACTATAATTCCGCCATCAACAACTTGAATTCCACTATTAACAACAAAATAATTGTCCATTGAACTAGAACTACTTGAACTTTCTGAATATAATTCACTTGAGCTAGAACTTTCTGATGGAATATCTTGTGATGAACTAGAACTTTCCGAATATAATTCACTTGAACTAGAAGAACTTTCTGATGGAATATCTTGTGATGAGCTAGAACTTTCCGAATATAATCCACTTGAACTAGAAGAACTTTCTGATGGAATATCTTGTGATGAACTAGAACTTTCTGATGGAATATCTAGTGATGAACTAGAACTTTCCGAATATAATTCACTTGAACTAGAAGAACTTTCTGATGGAATATCTTGTGATGAGCTAGAACTTTCTGATGGAATATCTAGTGATGAACTAGAACTTTCCGAATATAATTCACTTGAACTAGAAGAACTTTCTGATGGAATATCTTGTGATGAACTAGAACTTTCTGATGGAATATCTAGTGATGAACTAGAACTAGAAGATTCAGTACTTTCTGAATAGTTTTCACTTGAACTAGAAGATTCAGTACTTTCTGAATAGTTTTCGCTTGAACTAGAAGATTCAGTACTTTCTGAATAGTTTTCGCTTGAACTAGAAGATTCAGTACTTTCTGAATAGTTTTCGCTTGAACTAGAAGATTCTGAACTTTCTGAGTAGTTTTCGCTTGAACTAGAAGATTCTGAACTTTCTGAGTAGTTTTCACTTGAACTAGAAGATTCTGAATCTGAATATGCACCACTTGAGCTAGAGGAGTTAGAGGAGCTAGAGGAGAGATCGCCACCTGACTCTGAGCTACTCGAACTGCTTGAACTTGGTTGCTCAAAAAACCCACAATTAGAAATTGCAGACAAATGTATGGCACTTGCAGTTGCAGTGCCACCGCTAATACTCCACCTGCCTTCTATCGCATAAGACCCAGCGGGCAAAACATCGGTGGCGGCATAGTACAACAAGGCTCCTTTTACGGTTGAGTTCTTGAAAGTCCTAGTCATTATTCCGTAATCAATCCCATCGACTGACATGCCGAATTGAACATCGCTATTTGAATTGGAAGAGCTTACAGACATTGACATTGATAAAAACAAAAAAGAAGGATCTTCTAAATTAATTGTTAAAGAAGATCCTGATATATTTACCAGAGAATTGGATGTAGTGTTTGCTGAAAAATTATTTTTTGCTACAGAATTAAGCACCCTACCAGTATTTGAACCTAATGAAATAGCTGACAGTAATATTGGCTCGCCAGTATATGTGCCGCCAGTAGTTTTCCATTGCCCCTTTACTGCTTCCGTACCGATTGGACTAGTGTTGTCAGTTCTAGCTATAGTGCCTATTAGGCCAACTGAGTTAGAGTTCGGGTAGCCTCTCTCAACTTCAAATGATTCACCATTCATGACTAAAGATATAGCTCCCGTTTCTCCATTTGTGTCGATATAAGATGAGTTAATTATACTTCCGAAGATGTGAGACTCATGAGCAACGCTTATGTTGTCAACTAAGCCATCTATATCCTCGAAAACAGTTGAAACGGTTGTGTCGCTAACAACTTCGTCGTAAACAGAAGGTATTTCTGATCCTAAACTTGTAACTAACCCCATAGCAACCAAGTTGATATCTGCTGTGACTGTTTGGCCAGTTTCTGACCGAAAACGCCCCTTTATGGTGTATGTACCTGGGCTTAACTTAGAAGATGTCCTGAACGTAATTGCAGAGCTACCTCTAGCTGAAGAGCCGCCATGGTTTCTTTCAATTTCTGGAGAACTTACGCCATTTATAGAGATGACGAAAAAACCAGATTCATTGTTGGAAGACTCCGACGATATGGACATCCAAGCCATAATGTGAGAGGTTGAAAGCAACTCAATTTCAAAAGACAAGTCACTTACATCCTCTAGAATTGTTGAGTTTGTCGTTTTACCGACTACAATAGCACTATTAAAATTGCAGCAATGATGGTCGTCAATTGAACTGGAGCTAGAGCTACTAGAGTAACCTAATGAGCTGGAGCTTGAGGAACTGCTTGAGGAACTAGAACTACTACTGGAGCTTCCCGAATACAATTCAGAAGAAGAAGAAGATTGAGAACTTGCTGAATATAATTCAGAAGAAGAAGAAGAAGAAGATTCTGAACTAAGTGAATATAATTCAGAAGAAGAAGAAGAAGAAGAAGAAGAAGATTCTGAACTAAGTGAATACAATTCAGAAGAACTTGAAGATGTGGATGAACTTACTAAATACTCTTCAGAAGAGCTTGAAGATGTGGATGAACTTGATGTGGATGAACTTGATGTGGATGAACTTGATGTGGATGAACTTGATGTGGATGAACTGGAAGAAGTTGACGAGCTAGAACTAGATGATGCATAAACTGGATGTTCACGAGACATTGCAATAATTACTGGATTAACAGCATCTCTAAAGATGTCACCTACTTCATTGTTGTAATTGTCTACATCAAATGTTGTTTCTATTGACAAAGATCCACTTGACCAGTTTGAGGTGACCAAGCTTTTAGAATTTAATAAGGAAAGAGAAGTTGTTTCAGGCTGTATGTCGCCATCATCTAAGTCAAACAAATATATTTGTTGATTTGATATAACTGCAATATTGAACGGGTCAAATACATATTGTGTTGAGTCAGGTTTTATTGGTATGTCGGTTTTAGTATTACTCCATCCATTATCATATGTAAACTTTACGTTTTGAGCGCCAAGAGCAAATATGTGAGGAGTAATATCAGTATTGTAAGATAGACTTACATTTTTAAATCCACCAAGACTATATCCTGTTGGAGAAGTCAAACTGCTAATCTTAGTATAAATAGGATTAGATCCCAGTAAAGATTCACTACCTAAAGAATCTGATGTTACATAATAAATTTTCTGACCAGCGACATTAGAGATAAATGTAAATCCTGCTTCAGAAGAACGTGTTAATCCTCTAACATCGTAATCCACAAGATCGCCGACAGTAGAGCTAGTTAGCTCAATAAAACTGGAATTAGCCCATGAGTCAGAATTATAGTTATAAAAGTTAAAGTCAATTTTATCTTCTGTTCTATTAGCTATAATAAAATTATCAATAGTGTTAGAGATTTTTATATCATCAAACGAATCCGCATCATATGTTTTAGTTCCTTTTAAGATTAGATTCTCATCTGTTATTGCATACACCTTAAATGTGGAATCTTCATGAGTTATTAAATATGGTCTTTTATTCTCTGTTTTGTCAGAGATTAATCCTAGCCAATTAACGAAATAGTTTGTTGAATATTCAATTATCTCTTTAACTGTTTGATTTATTTTTATCAGACCTATAGTGGAATTGCTACTGTTTTTCTTAGAAAATACAATTGTTATTTCGCTATTAACGATTAAGATATTCGAATAGCTTATCTCATCATCCGTTCTGTACAGCACATCGGTCCCAATTGATTCCCAACAAAATCCATTCCAGAATTTATAAACAAGATCATAATGTCCATTTTTTTGCTCGACCCATGTAAGGTGAGGATATCCACGACTATCCAATTCCATAGAAAATGATTGTACAGAATGCTTATTTGTTAAAATTTTAGTTTGTTTTAATATCATTTTTTATTCCAGATACACCTCAATGTTCAAGCCTGTAAATATAAACAGATCCTGAACCTGCTCCATTATCATCATCCTCATCAGCTCCAACAATTGCATAATCTCCACTAATTGAAACAGACTCTCCAAAGCTATCATTAGCAGCGCCATCAGATGCAATTATCTTAAATTCATTTCCCCAAGTGTTGCCTGAAGTTCTTTCATAAATATAAACAGCTCCTGCACTTTCACCATTATCATCATCCCTATTAGCTCCAACTATTGCATAATTGTTGTCAATTGACACAGAATATCCAAAGTGATCACTAAGTTCTCCATCAGATGCGATTATTTTTAATTCATTTTCCCAAGTATTACCTGAAGTCCTTTCATAAATGTAAACAGATCCTGAAGTGCTTCCATTATCATCATCTAAATGAGCCCCAACAATTGCATAATCTCCACTAATTGATACAGAATATCCAAATTGATCATTAGCAGCTCCATCAGATGCGGTTATTTTCAATTCATTTCCCCAAGTATTACCTGAAGTCCTTTCATAAAGATAGACAGATCCTGAACTTGAATCATCACCATGAGCCCCAACAATTGCATAATCTCCACTAATTGAAACAGAATCTCCAAAGCTATCATTAGCAGCTCCATCAGATGCGGTTATCTTAAATTCATTTCCCCAAGTATTACCTGAGGTTCTTTCATAAAGATAAACAGCGCCTGAATCTGCTCCATTATCATCATCACCACGAGATCCAACAATTGCATAATCTCCACTAATTGAAACAGAATCTCCAAAATAGCCATAATCATCTCCATCAGATGCGATTATTTTCAATTCATTTCCCCAAGTATTACCTGAAGTTCTTTCATAAAGATAGACAGATCCTGAACTTACTCCATTATCTCCGTCAATAAAAGCTCCAACTATTGCATAATCTCCACTAATTGAAACAGAGTTTCCAAAAAAGTCAGATGCAGCGCCGTCAGATGCGGTTATTTTTAACTCATTTCCCCAAGTATTACTTGCCGTTCTTTCATAAATATAAACCGATCCTGAACCTGCTCCATTATCATCATCCTCATCAGCCCCAACAATTGCATAATCTCCACTAATTGAAACGGTTTTGCCAAATTGATCTGATGCAGCGCCATCAGATGCGATTATCTTAAATTCATCAGCCATTAACATTGAACTACTTGAACTGCTACTTGAGGAAGTGCTGGAAGCACTTGAGTATCCTTCAGAGCTACTACTGGAAGAGCTTGAATATCCTTCAGAGCTACTACTGGAAGAGCTTGAATATCCTTCGGAGGAAGAACTAGAAGAGCTTGAATATCCTTCGGAGGAACTACTAGAAGAGCTTGAAGAACTAGAATACCCTTCGGAGGAAGAACTAGAAGAGCTTGAACTACTAGAATACCCTTCGGAGGAACTACTACTAGAAGAGCTTGAATATCCTTCTGAAGAACTACTAGAAGAATATCCTTCTGAAGAACTACTACTTGAAGAACTAGAATATCCTTCGGAGGAAGAACTAGAAGAGCTTGAACTACTAGAATACCCTTCTGAGCTACTACTTGAAGAACTAGAATATCCTTCTGAAGAACTACTGGAAGAATATCCTTCTGAAGAACTACTGGAAGAGTAGCCTAGAGAAGAACTACTTGAAGAACTAGAAGAATAGCCTAGAGAAGAACTTGAGCTATCTGAACTAAAAGAAGAAGAACTAGAGTCAGAAGTAGAACTGCTTTCTTCCATTATACTTTCTTCTTCAATATTTAATTTTCTTATATCTACGATAGGTATAGATAGATCTACAACTGCAACACTTGAATTAGTTAGTCCAACATTGCTATTCCCATCAGTGTCCGTCAAAGAGACTTTTATGAAGACCACATCGTTACTTGCAGTTAAAACAGAAGAAGGATTCCAAGTTATTTTTCTATATCCTGGCATTATACCAAAACCTATATCTCCAATTACATTGCTTGACACAGATGAAAAAGTAATATTGTCAGTAGAATATGTCAATAAAACATTTGATTCACTAACCTCAAAGGCTCCTTTATAAAAATAGATTATGTCAATTAATCCACTTCCATCTTTTCTTTGTGAAGAAGTTACTTCAGTTATTGCAGGTTTATCGTGATCTAATGGGAAGAACAGTTTTCTTTGAAATACATTTGGGTTAGAATGAATGTCTGTAATTGTTACGCGAGCAGTAAGTATGTCTCCTGACAATAAGGTTGACCCACTATAAGTACAAGCTATCCCTGACGAATCAAAGTCAAAAGTATCTGACCTAGATGTTCCAGAGTTATCTGTGCTTTCCAGGTAGACTAAGTTGTTATTTATCCATACTTGATAATATATGCTTTCTATTTGTTCTTCCCCAAATATTACATTAAACGATAACTTTATTTTGTCATCTCCACATTCTAAAGGCGCATTATTAAAGTCCGTGATTAATAATGTGTCAATCCCAATATTGTTTTTATATAGCTTTATTTTGTGAGGATAAGATTTAGGGGCTTTCGTCAAGATTTCTGTGTTTAAGTTTTCTACTACATATGGGGTAAATAGTATTCCATTAACTCCAGTATCGTCTGACAACTTTCCTAATGAGTCCATATGAATAATTCTAGGAGGATCTATAATACTTTGAACGGACTGTGCATTAGAGTCAAACAAACTATCTATTTCATCTGCGAAACTAAATGTTTTATAGTTGGCAATTATTCCAAACAGTCTATTTTTTACTATCTGTATGACAGAAGAATCAAATCGTTCAGCGTAAGTTATTGCGTTGTTTAATATCTTTTGTGGTTGTACGGATTGTTCTCCTCCATATCCTAAAATTCTTGATGGAGAATAATCAGAGGTAACTACAGGATGTTGAGATATAAAAAGAACAGCAACTTGATCAGCAATAATGGCTCTTTTTTGATCTTCACTTATTGTATTTTCATTTAGGTCATCTAAAGAAGAAAAAATACTTTTGTTATACAAAGTAAGAAACGAATCGCTAGCATGAGGACTAGACGTAAATATGTCGTGTTTATTTGGAGTAACGTACTGAGCTTCTGCTGGAGCACTAAACGTCAACAGTTGCATATAAGAGTTTGACTCCTTATTTATATGAGTTGATGGAGACGACAAATTTTTGTCAATAAAGAACTGACTAGTTATTTTGATTCTAAATACAAAGAGGCCAAACAAACCATAATTAGAAAATGCGTCTTGATTTTTACTAGGGACAGTCCATTGAAAATATCTTGCTGAATCATCTAATTCTAGATCGAACCCACTAAAAGTAGCTAGGTTATTCTCTTCTCCTGATATTAAATCTGTTACGGACAATTGGATTGTGTTTTTTACATAAACGTAATCATCACCTAAGGAACCCTCAAGATGTCCTTTCTTATCAAACTTGATACTAATAGATTGATCATTAAAGCAAAAGGCGTTACTAATTGCAGTGGAGGTGGTGCTAATGTTTGAGGTTTCTTTAAATCCCCAAACAACTTGATTAAGTAAAATATTGCCTGCATTATTGTTTGCAACAAAATCGGAATTAATAATGTCAATTGACAAGGAAGTATTTCTAAAATTACCTCCATCATCTTGTATATATGGATACATTAAGTTGGCATATGTCGAACCACTTTCTGTAAAATGCAGATCAGGATTATTTGTTGATCTTAAATACCCTACTCCATCTTTAATTGACATTGTTGTTCCTCTTTCCTAAATTGTGGTTCTATTATCTACTATGTAGATAAGTCTTTATCCTCTAAACCCATTATACAAATGGGCGTTATGAGCTACTAGAACTGCTCAATGAACTACTAGTCATAGAACTTGAGCTTGACGAGTCAATTGAGCTACTAGAGCTAGATGCGAATTCATTAAATGTTACAGTTCTTCCAACTTTTTCAACAACTATAATATCCCCATATTCTAATTCAAATGCAATGTGTGGTGAGTTAAACGTATCAGACTCTCCATTTGCATTAGAGAATTCCGAATATGAAGTAGTAATCGAATTAGTTAATTTGTTAATAACGTAAACAGTATTGTCAGACAGGTCTGTAGCCAGAATCCTATTATTATTGGCGTTAGAGTATGTCGCAGAGACTAGGTTGGAGAATGGGGCTATTGATGTCCAAACTAAATTATATGGATCAATGGTATATTCATATATAACTCCTGAAGAGTTTGTGACTAACAAAACGTTAGCATCTTCTGAATAATCTAAAAATATTGGATTAGAGGTAGATATTGACGTTACAAGAGTGGACATACTCTCGTTAAGTTCTATTACTCTATTGTTTCCCGTATCGGCAACAAAATAATTGCCATTTAGAGTCTGAATAGCAAAGGATGGACTACTTAATCCACTATATGAGTATATAACTGAGGACGAAATGGTTTCACTTACCCTAATTGAGTCAGAGTTCAATGAGAGTACTTCACCAGATTGATTAAATGAGATTGGTTCTCTGTTTCTTGAAGAGTCAATGAACTGAGATTTATTTATTCCACTATTGATGGAGACTAAATGACTAACATTAGATGTGCTAAATGACCTGTATTGAGGTAGAATTTTAATTCTTATGTCTGGAGTTTCTCCATATTTTAGGCTATTCTTTATATAGTCCCACCTTATTAGGTTCAAACTGCCCTTAGAAGAGCAAACAAGGTCTCTAAACCTGTTTTTATCTAATGAGTTGGCGGTAGAAAAGAGGACTTGTATGTCAGACCTCCACTCTTCACCATCACGCCCTCTAAATTCCACTAGAATGTCAAAATTAGACCATTTATCAGAATATGCAACGATTTCAATATCTACATATTTAGTGTTAATTTCTCCTATCTCTAAAGAGTAAGACAGATCTCCATTTATTGTCATAGATTGAGTGCTCCAATTTTCCATTATAAAGTTTCCCAAGGTTTTAGTTTTAGAACTCCAAAGCCCAACTCATTATCCCAGCCATTGTTATTTGTGTCGTAAGCGTTATCATATAGCCATTGTCTAAACTCTTTAAGAACATCTTCTTTTTTAGGCATCGTATTATTTATTTTTTGCTTCTCTCTCCACAATAACGCTAATCCTGAAACGATTGGACATGATATACTTGTTCCTGTCATCTTGCCATACTTATTGTTGGGCAATATACCATAATGGAAATTTAAGCTTGCAATAGCAATCTCTGGTTGCTCACAAACTGTTCCGCCTTTACCTGCGGTAGAATACCACGCAGGCAAGTTATGCTCGTTAGCACTAGCAACTGATATACAGTTATTAAATGATGCAGGATAGGACATATATGGAGAACCTCGTAATCCTTCATTACCTGCTGCTGCAATAGGAATAATACCCAAAGAAACGGCTTCTTCTAAAGCGTCATATAGTAAAGCACTTTTATGAGGACTACCAAAACTCATAGAAATAACTCCGTAATTATTGCGACAAGCATATTGGATTGCCTTTACCACGTTTTTTTCAAATGCATGAAGATCGCCATCTCGTCCATCGCCATGAAGAACTTTTGCACTCAAACATGTTGATTTTGGGGCAATTCCATAATTGTCGGATATTATCTCTCCAACGATGAATGTTCCGTGATTAGAGTAATCGTATGAATCATCGCAATTTTCTATAAAACTCATTGGAAAGATTTTATTTATTATTTCTATGTGAGACTCGTCAACTCCTGTATCTAGAACGGCAACTTTCTCTCCTTCTCCCTTGCATATCGTTTTGTCAAAGTTTCCATTTGTAACAAGCCAGTTGTTTTTGTCGTTTGATACGCTTGATTTAACAACACTATATTTGTTTAATCCAAATTTCGAAAATTTGTATCTTAGGCAGGATATCCAATTATTTAGGTTTTTTATCTTCATAATATATTAATTCGGCTGTATAAAGCTTTAACGATTGACTAATGATAAATTTAAATTGAGAAGGAGGAGTCTCGTTACTCTTAATGTAATGCAATACGTCATGCAGGAATATAGAAGTGATTTTAACATCTTCTTTAGAGGCTTTAATGGGATAATTATTAGAGATGTAGCTGGTTTTAATGTTTTTAAGGAATTTCTCTGTTTCATTCTCTAACTCATTAAAATTATTGTAATTTTTGTTCGTTTTATGTGAATATGTCTTAAAAATCGCTGCAACATTTAAAAAAGATACTTCTGGTTGATTTTGATAAGTTGCAACATTTTCGTTTACAATATGGTGTAACCCATCGTAATCTGGTATTATACATCCCGTTAATAAGAATGCTAATGTTATGGTTTTTAAAATATTCCTCACAAGATGCCTTTTTGTGGAATACTTCACTAGTTCTAGTAAAAATACCTATAAAAATAGGATAAAGAAGGTGCCTAATAGAATAAATATCTATTGAGGAATAATGTTAAGCTTATGAAAATGAAACGTCTAAATAAAACGGCAATGCCTGCTAGATTGGGTGAGATTGATGGAATAGTCAATCCAATGCCTGCAAACCTTAGTGAAGAGTCAAAACTAGGTTATCCATCCTATGACCCTAAAAAGGTTAAGAAGCTAATAGCAACTTGCGATTTTTTAAGGTTCATGTTTTCTTCCTTGGGAAGTGATGAGAATGCATTAAGAGAGGTTTATAGCTCTTTTGTGTTAGAGAATAGCGGTTACTGCAAAAGATACAAAGAGGGTTAAATAATGGATTGGTATAAGGAATCCCAAAACAACTACGAAAATCTCCCTGATTCATTAAAGGGTGGCGACTGCTTTACTGATGCCTTTAATTATATTTTTACGCAAGGAGTACTTGGTGGAAGAAAAGATTTACAACTCGTTCATGCGATAATTTGTCCAATAATGGGTAGATTAGAAGGTGTTACGTTTGGGCATGCTTGGGTAGAGGATGGAGATAAGGTTATAGACACATCTCGAAGCAACCAAGAACTTAAGAGAGAAAATTTTTATATGATAGGTGGATTAATTAACTTGCCAAACTCCAGAAATTTTCAAGACAGAAATTTTCAGACAACATTTAAAGAAGAACTTATACATAGATACTCTGTGGAAGAGGCTCAAGAAATGTCTGTAGACCATAATGGGCGTGGACCATGGGAGACAAAATTTGACGAATATATAGTTGAAGACGAGGAATCTGATGGCAACAATTAACATTAATGGTGTAAATACCATTACAAGTGATATAACTGGGGTACAGAATGTGAACTTCTCTTATCTAGGAGTAAAGCCTACATCCATCCAACCAATTGACAGGATATGTGGAGTTTTTGTATCTGACATTGTTGTTGCAGATAGTGGTTTTGTTAGATGGTTAGATGTAGCTTGGGATGGAGATCAAGACAACTATAACCTTGGGTTATTCGTTAGATCTTCTAATGACCCACTATCTAATGAGAAATGGGTAGGTCCGTTTTACAATAAGACTTTTGACATAGGGACGCAAAAAGGCGAGAACCTTCAGTTTATGGTGGTAATGATTGCAGATGAATCTTATACTCCAAAACTAAATGAGATACAACTGCGATACGTTTCTTCTAGTTCTGCAACTAATTTTTATAGCAAAGCTTTTGATTTAACTTTTGCTCCTGAAACTATTTTGTTGACATACAATGCAGATTTAAATAACGACACAGTTGTTAAGTTCTCTGTTTCAAGAAAAGATACAACTAACTCATTGGATTACGAGTCAATAACTCCCAATAAAATAGAGACATTATCTCAAACACAGGCTTCATCTAACAAGTTAAAATTGTTGATTGAATTGTCTGGAGAATTTACTGCTGACGTTTCTGTACACGAATTCTCTTTGACAATTGGTGGACGCAGTGTGGATAGACTTAATAAAGTTGAAGTCGATAGCTCAAGCATGTCGATGTCTTCCGACTCGTCTTCAAGTAGTTCTAGCTCTATTGATAGTTCTAGCTCTTATTCAAGTAGTTCTAGCTCATCTTAGTAAGGTTACAGATTCCATTCGTTAATAGATTTAATTATCTCTTTCTTAACTTCTTTAGACTTCCAGTAAGCTTCGTGAGCTTTCATTGGAGAGTAACCAAAAGGACTAAATCTTTTTTTATCTATGTAAACGTTTTTTATGTTAGGGGCATTTAATGGATATGCTAAAACATCTTTTTTGTGAACAAAGTTTAAAACGTCAACATTAGGTGATCGAAAATTGGCAATTAATTCTTCTTCAATTTTTACTTCACCAATCTCAATAAATTTTAATGGACTACCAAATATAACGCATTTATTTTTTGCAGCAGATAGAGCTAATATACTACCTGCTGAATGTCCAAAATAAATATCAGCTTCGGGTATTTTAATATCTTTAGTGTGAAGTAGAACATGCTGAAAATCTAGAATTCTTTCAGCTAGCCATCCCCTTAGAGATCCATAATGCAAATTTGAGTCATCAAGATTATGTTTATCATCATGCTCTTCAATTAAATGAGAATGTGACCATTTAAATATCTCCCACTCAAACGATACTTCTGACGATATATCACTAAGGAACTTCCTATGTAATTTATCTTCTTCTTGATACCCAACTCCAGGTATAAATACGACTTTCATAGAGGTGCCTCGCTTATTAAGAGTTAAAATCTAATTCAATAAGCGAGGCATTATCCCCTTCTCTATTTTTGAACGCCCAAGAGATCAATATTTCCAGTTGCGTCTAGTCTATCTTGGTCAGAGAAAGCTATAGTAGCCTCTCCAACGCTTGAAGTCCTATATCCAGTGACACTCTTGGACAATGATCTATAAGCGTTGATAGACCCTTCAGCAGTGGCAGCGTATGTCATAGAGGCATCACCTCTAATTCCGAAGTTTCCTCCTTCTGCAATTGCGTCTTGATTTGCACCAAGGAAGATAAATTCATAATTTACCTTTTCGTCGTTCTGACAATCTTGAATCATATTAAAAACGCCTTCTCTGTCATATTCTTTAGATGAATTTTCTCCACCATCAGTAATGAACACAAAAAGACACTTTGCAGGTTTTTCATCATCTGGCATCCCTTCAATATTACTTCTTACAGACTCCAAAGTCATTCCCATTCCGTCTAAGAGAGCTGTCATCCCTCGTGGATTCAATTCCAATGGTCCTACGTCTGGCAAATCAATCATATCATATACTAATTCATATTGATCGTCAAACCTAGCTAATGTTAGTGTTGCCTTTCCATCAACATCACGTTGACCATTAATAAATTCATCGAATCCTTCTTTCATAGCTGCTGCAATTGAAGTCATTGAACCTGATCTGTCCACTGCGATTGCTAAATGTGTGTAATCTTCGTTTGGCATTTCATTTCTCCTTTTTAAATGCTTTGTTGTTTTCTTATAGGAAGGATTAAAAATTGTCTAAAACAACATTGCCTAGAAAATCACATTGCTATTATACAAATCATTTTTTCAAAAACAAGTTCTCTTGCCAAAATAAAGGGAAAACACAGGTTTAGTAATTTTTACTAAAGTTCCGAGGTTTAGTAATTTTTACTAAAGTTCAACGCCAAAGGTTTAGTAATTTTTACTAAAGTGTATGAAGGTTTAGTAATTTTTACTAATGTTTTTTAATAGGTTTAGTAATTTTTACTAATTTATGTTAAATAGACATGCCGTAAGTCTTTGATTGTAAGGCGTTTATAAAATCGAAAAACCCCCTTATTATTATAATAGTATTTATACTATAAGAATTAGTATAGGTATATTATAAGTGTAGTGATTTTTAAGGATGATAAATTGGAACGTTTTTAGAGTAAAATTTACAGAATATTTGGTTGCTCTGGTATATTTTCGTGATTTTGAACATTTGGTTGCTCTTGTACATTTTCGTGATTTTGAATATTTCTCATCATTTCGATAAGACGATCTGCTCTAGTTCCAGTTTGTCTTGCCCAGTTAGAGTCTCTCATTTCGTGAGCTGCGGAATCGAAATTAAAATTCATCAGTGCTTCTCGAAAATTTCTAAATGTGGACAACCTTCCAAGTCCCATATTAAAAGACATATCAGATACAATCGTTTTAACTTCCGTAGGTTGATCACTAAAATTCGGTAAGAAACTTTGAGCATCTCCTATTGCATTTTGGATATCTTGTCCATATAATTGATTAACTTGCTCATCTGTAAGCATCTCTTTACCGCTTCTAATTTTATTATAATCTAATCCAAAAGCTTCAATCTTTGATTTAGCATCGCGTCTATTCAAATTAAATCCAACACCAATTGTAGGAACCTTCCATCCCTTTATGGGATCTTTATAAACTTTTCTAATATCAATAGTCTCTCCACCAATAGTAACCATTCGAGTAGAACCAGAAACTTCGTGCAATCTTATTAAGGTTTCAATTCCAGAAACATCTAACGCAGTAGGTAATCCATGTGGTGTTTCTCGTTCAGGTTGAGCCTGTTCTATTACTTGTTCAGGCTGTTCAGCTTGTTCAGGCATCTCTAGGACACTCCACTCAGGAGTTGGACTCATTCTAGCCAATTCTATAATCTTTTGATCATTTAAAGCACTCTCAACCTCTTCTTGAGATAATCCACTTTTCTGACAAGCGGTAAATATTGACGCACCTGAAAGAATCAATGCTACAGCTAATAAAGATTTTTTAAAACTATCACCAAAACCTGCTTCCTTTAATAATGCATCGTTAATCTTAGAATCGTTGTACCAGTTATAATTTTTGTTTGTCATATTTTATGTCACTTAGTAAGAGTTGTTTGTTAAATCATTCAATCCTGAAAGATTCAAATCCTCTTTTTTACATTCAGATTACGCAGTTTAATAAGAAAAAAGAATGAATATAAGCTAATCCTGAAAAAAGCTATGGGATTCTTGGAAACTCAGGGTATAATACCAATCATAACCAAATCGTCAGTTAATTTACTATAGGAAGGAAATGTGCCTACCCCAGAATACAACAAACAAATAAATAACGATGAAAGCAAATGTTTTCATTGTAGAGAGATGGTGGTAAAGTTTTTACAGACTAAACCCACCATAAGGTCTATATCCTTCGTAGAGATGGAACTTGAATCAGGAGAAGTAGTAAGAACAGGAGATATGACCTTTTCTGTATTCTTAGATGAAATCGGGTTCGATAGAGAATCATATGTAAAATATGGAAAAGAATTCTTCTCCAGTTTTATGATAAATTTCTTTGGTGAGTTTCTCGTTAGAGAGAATATTAGTAATTTTGTAGATTTGTCTTCAACAGTTGACTCACAAGACTTCATACAGGCAATTTCGTCCCAAAAGCATAGAAAGTTTGGGATATCTGTACAAGGAAATGCTGTGACATTTACTTTTCACATCAGTTTGCTTCCGACAATTTTAACTGAAGACTTAAAGTCTCTAGATTGGTAATAGAAAATGGGTAAAGGTAAAACAGAAAATGAGTTGGGTCCGTCGTATGTATACGTTCCTGAAGGAGCTAAATTGAATTTGGAAAATACGAAAGCTGAACCACCTAAAACAAAATATGACGAAAGACAGTCAAATGTAGAAGAAAAAGTAGTTAAAAAACTATGTGGAGGACGATATGGGAAAAATAACGACTAAGGGTGATGCCTTTTATATGGAACAAACATCTAAGTTTGAGTGCGTAGAAGATCAAATTACTAAAGATACTCTTGTCAATCAAGATGTGCCTAAGTTTATTTCTGAAATGCCTAATTTTACTGAGACAAATATGCCTTTGGTAAAAATAAAGTCGATTTACATTAAGGATTTTAAAATCTTTCATGATTTCTTTATCGATTTTACTCACGAAGGAGAAGTAAGTGATTTTTCTTGTTTTATTGGTCCAAATGGATGTGGCAAGTCTACTACTTTAGAAATTATCCAAAGCGTTTTTTCTAACTATGATAAATATGATGAGACAAGACTAAAATCTCTTTTGGGAAAAAAGGTTAGGCACACTGAAGGGGGAGACAAGAGTGGAGTTTATGGTGAGGCAGACTTCTTAGTTAGAGCCGTAATGCAGACTCCATTTGGAGATTATGAAGTTGTTCTAACAAAGAAAGGATTTAAGGTAGATCATCCAGAAAATATTAAGGCTCTTGCAATGCGTTTATGCTACTATACTCGTTTTGACCAAGAGCTTAGAAAGTTCCAATTAGATAGATCAAAGTGGTCACTCTTCAAAGAATTGTTCGAGGCCGTAACGGGGTTTGAGATTGAAGAAGAAGAAACTGAATTCGCTGTTGGTAACTCTAGAATTAGTAAAGAATTTGTGTTTGGCTTTTTTGTTAAGAAGCCAAATGAGACAATCCACTATAAGGAATGTAGCGATGGAGAAAGAAAAATAATGAAGTCGTTCTCCTCGTTATTGAACCTAGAATACATCCCTTCTGTTATCCTTATTGATAATGTTGAAATGCATGTTGAAAGTGGAAGACACTTACCCTTGATTAAGGCAATGAAAAAATGCTTTGATACTAGCCAAATAGTTACTACTACTCACAGTTACCATATCTCTAGGAACTTTTCAAATAAACATCAAGTATATGATTTGAGACTTTTGAATTGTATGGAGATTTATAGAAAAGAACCTTGGAGATTGCAAGTTTTTGACGAAATCAAGGATTCACTAATAAAATTGGAAACTTTTAATGACACTCTAGATCTTCAGAAAGATGGTAGAGATATACTTAAACAGTTAAACTATGAAATTGAAGACATTAGTGATTTCAGAAGTGATGTAAAACAATTCATGTTTGAAGTAGTCAGTTGTTCTGTCGAAGACATGATATAATTTAGAAAAATAATAGGAGTTACAAATATGGGTCATCGTGTAAAAAAGAGAAATGGTAGACTAGAGCCATTTAAAGTTAATAAAATAAATGTAAATGTTGAAAGGGCAGGTCATGATTTACCAAATGCGTGTGTCAGTGAGGTAATATTTGACGCAGAGATAGGTCTTTATGATAAAATTAAGACTGAAGATATAGATATTGCATTAATATTGGCAGCAAGAAGTAAGACCTATGAAGATCCCGATTATTGCAAAATGGCTTCAAGACTAGTTCGCAACTGTATTTATAAAGAGGTTTTTAAAGAGTCTGTTGATTCAGATACCTTCGAAGCAGATTATAAGTCCGCTTTTATTCGCAATATAAAGAAGCAAGTGAAAGAAGGAAGACTTGACCCAAGAAACTTGGGGTATGACCTTAAGGTTCTCGCGAATGCTATTGATGTTGATAGAGATGACCTATTGACGTATGTGGCAATACAGAACATCAAGGATAGATATCTCTTGAGAAAAAGTACTGACAAAAAGATCTTTGAAACACCTCAAGCATACTATATGCGAGTGGCTATGGGACTTTGCTATAACCAGGAGAACAAAGAGGAAGCAGCGATAGCACTATATAACTGTTATTCTACTCATCGATCTTCTCCATCTACTCCAACCTTGTTTAATTCAGCAACTACTCACAATCAGTTGTCTAGTTGTTACCTATCAGAAATAGATGATTCAGTTGATGGCATTTTTGATGGTTTGTGGCAAGAAGCGAGAAAATCAAAGTATGCAGGAGGTCTTGGATTTCATGTATCAAAGATTAGAGCCATGGGTTCTCACATTAAGGGGACAAATGGGAGATCTAGTGGACTAATCCCTTGGTTAAAAGTTTATAACGATATGTTAATTGCTTGCGATCAAGCTGGCAAAAGGCAAGGTAGTGGATGCGCTTATCTTGAGCCTTGGCACCTAGACATTGAAGACTTTATTGATTTGAGAAAGGAAACGGGAGAGGAGCGTAGAAGATGTCACGACCTAAATACCGCCCTTTGGTGTCCAGATCTATTCTTCGATAGAATAAAAAATGATGCCGATTGGACACTATTCTGTCCTTCTGAAACTCCTGACTTGCCAGACCTTTATGGTGAGGAATTTAATTTGAGATATGAGGAATACGAAAATCAGGCAAGAAATGGAGATATGGTTAACTTTAGGGTTATTAAAGCAAAAGAATTGTGGAAAACTGTATTAAAGTCCTTGTTTGAAACCTCTCACCCATGGATTACGCATAAGGATAATGCAAATATGAGATATAGCAACGCTCACGAAGGCCCACTACATGGATCTAATCTTTGCACCGAAATTTTCCTACATACAAAGCACTCAGAATATAAAGATGGGATAAAAACTGAGGTTGGAGAAACAGCAGTATGTAATCTTGCATCTATTGTATTGCCAAAGCACGTAAAAGATGGCAAGCTAGATACGGAGAAACTTGCTGAAACGGTTGAATTAACTATACGAGGACTAAATAGCGTAATTGATATCAATTTTTATCCGACAAAAGAAGCTGAAAAATCAAACCTTGCTCACAGACCTATTGGTCTTGGGACAATGGGATTTAATGATCTTTGTCATTTGTTAGATGTGGTTCAAGATAGTAACGAAGGAGTTCAATTGGCTGATGAAGTTGCGGAGTTTATCTCATATCATGCCATTTTAACTTCTTCAAGGTTAGCTAAAGAAGAAGGAAAGTATTCCACATATGAAGGCTCTAAATGGAGTCAGAACATTTTCCCAATTGACACTTACAATGAACTTATGAAATGGAAGAATCCTAATCATGTTGAGGCGAAAGAATCGGAAAATTTGGATTGGGAATACGTTAGAGATCACGTAAAGAAGTACGGAATGAGAAACTCTAATACTATGGCAATTGCCCCAAATGCTTCTATCTCATATCAGATGGGATGTACACAAAGTATTGAACCTGATAAGGCCGTTCTTTTTGTTTATGAAAACAAATCTGGTCAGTATTACTTACTAAATACTAATTTCGTAAACGACATGAAAAAAGAAGGTCTTTGGAATAAGGAATTCGCAGATCAAGTTCGTGAAGCAGATGGAGCCGTTAAGGATTTAGATATTCCTGAGAGATATAAGGCAAAATATAGAAATGCCTTTGATAAAGATCAGTTCAAACTTATAGAAGCAAATGCTGCTAGACAAAAGTGGATTGATATGGGAATAAGTTTTAATTGTTGGAATAACAAAACCAGTTTAAAGTATATAAACGATCTTTATGTCTATTCAAATGAGTTAGGCTTAAAATCTAATTATTACTTAAGAGGGATTGCCGCTTCACAAATTGCTAAATCTTCAGGAACTACTGTTCAAGAACGAAAAGAAGAAACTCCTGAGGAAGATGCGGCGAATGCTTGTTCTTTAGAGGCAATGATGAGTGGTGGAAGTTGTGAAATGTGTGAAGGATAGTTTTAATAAGGAGAAAAAATGAAGAAATTAAATAGATTGTTTGATGTAAAAGAAGATCATGTTAGTCAACTGGTGCAAAGTCCAAATTATTGGGCGTTAGAACTTTGGGAAAAGGGTTGTGCCAACAACTGGATGCCACAGACGATTGACATGTCGCAAGACATTGAACAGTGGAGAGACAAAGCTCTTCTAACAGACGATGAAAGACTAATCGTAAAAAGAACTTTAGGATTATTCTCTGCTGGTGAAAGTTTAGTTAGCAATTCTATAACTGAAGCTGAGAGCAAATACATTACTGACGGGGCATGTAAGCAGTATATGTTGCGCAAAGCCTTTGAAGAGTCCTTACACAACTACACAGTCAAGATGTGTGTAGAAGCTTATGGACTTGATGTAAACGAAGTCGCAGAAGCTTATTTAAATATCCCAACCATTTCTAAGAAAGAGAAGTTCTTGTCCGCAGTGCTTGGAAAGTTTGAAGATCCTAGCTTTGACATAACTACTACAGAAGGAATTCAACTTTTTACAAAGAATCTCTTTGTAATATATTTGATTTGTGAAGGCATTTGGTTTTTTCCAAATTTTGCTTTGATTATGTCCTTAGGTAGACAAAACAAACTTATTGGTTTGTATGACCAGATTAAATACACTATTCGAGATGAGACTCTTCATGTTGAATTTGGAGTTAAGTTAATTAATCAAATTGCTGTAGAGTATCCTGAGATTTGGACGCCTGAGTTTAAAGATGAATTAATTGAGTTGATGAAAGTTGGTGTTGAAATTGAAAAAGAATACTCAAAAGAGATTCTTCCTAATGGTATTCTTGGGGTTAACTCTGACATGCTTAACACTTATGTTGAATTCTTGGCTAATGAAAGGTTAGCTTCTGTAAATTTAAAATATAAGTTCCCTAGTGATAAAAATCCATTCCCATTCTTGGGAGAGACGCAAGATGGTGATGGTATGGCTGCGTTTTTTGAGCGTAGAGAAAAGAACTATAGAAATGCATCTGTATTAGAAGATGATCTCTAAATAACCTTCAGGCAAGGTAAAAGGGTTATGTTTGACGAAATATACAAACATAACCCTTTTTTATTGACGAAATATGACAAAACACATTAAAATTTTTGAGAAAAACGAAAAGTATTGCTTTTCCATTAACGATTTTTATTCTATTAGACATAGCCGATTAACACAACACGCTGAAGAATACTATAGGTATGCTTGGGAAGCTCAAAGAGATGCGAGAAATCTAGCTGAGAAGCACGCTTATCATATTAAAACTTTAGAGAAATTTGCTTTTGAAGATTTGTCAAAACCAATTATAGAAGATATTGCGGCTGAAAGACGTTTAGCCGATCACTATGACGCAATATATGACGGGTTAGTAGATATTGCCTCAGGAATGGAAGAAGGCGACAAACTCCAAAGAAAAGTGAATTACTTTGAAGCTAAGGCGGTAATACAAGAAATCCTTTATATCATTGAAGAAGAAGAAAACGATGAACTCGCTGACGAGGACGAGAAAAAAGAAAGTGAAACTAGGCTTACCAAAGTTATTGGTAAAGTCAAAAAACTTGTCAAAAAGTATTATCGCGAAGAATTAGCCGCAGATAAAAAGAAAAGTGAAGAAAATGCTAAAGTTCAGCCAGACATGGGAATGGGTGGAGGAATGGAGGAAATGGGGGGGATGGAAGCACCAATGCCAATGGCCAGCACTAATTCTTGGATAAAGATTGCTTCTTCAGTAGAAAACGTCTCAGATGACGTAAAAATGGATTTAATTAATGATTACTGTGAAAAGGCATGTTTAGCAATAGAGAATAAACATCCTGAAGTAATTTACTCTAGTGACTCCAGTGGAATAACGCTAAAAAGCAATGGAACTCCGATACTTCATTTAAGTATAAGCAAAGATTTGTTTCTTGAAGATATTCAGCCTGTTGGCGAATTCAAGAAGATGTATCCATATCATGGTACGAAATTTTATCAATCTTATTGGAAACCGATTGTAGAAAAGATTGGTCACTGCTGCATTGGTAATGGCTCTGACATTCTATGTTTGGGAGATAAGGTTTTACCTGATGTCTCCAACAAAAGTGAAACAAAATATCAAACGATGAATAAAAAATCAAAAAACATAAATTTCTTTGAGGTTTCTTTTAGGGGTGATCCTGAAGCATGGTTTGTAAAAGAAGTCTCATTAAAAAAGAGTGCAAGCGCAAAGTATTCTAAAGAAGAGTATTATAAAAATGGGAAAGGAGCAATGGTTGTTTGTGTCGATCCTACATTAAAAAGTTATTATAAGCAGACAGGACAAGTAGTACAAGTAATACCATTTGATGAACATCTAGAAGTCGATATTAACTTCGGGCACAACATATGTAGAATGGTTGAGTCTCAATTTGAAATACTTAATGACTTGTGAGTTAATAAAATTAAATCCTCTCACAAAAGAGCAGTCATCCATACAAATTGGTATGGAGGTTAGATCATTTTGCTGTGTAGATGATGATATTTACTTCATACATCGTGAAGGCATCGGCAAAATACAAAATGGCGTTGTAGACCATAATTGGTACCAAGAGCTATGTAGCGTTGATATTCCAGATCTATCCTCACTTAGTTCAATAACTTATTGTCCGTTTAATAACAATTTATATGTTGTCAGTGATGGTGGAAGTCAAATAGGTAAGGTTGACTTGGTCATGTTGGATTTCGAGTTCATGATCTCTAAGGGAAGTGTCAAGCAATTCAAAGACAAATTTTTGTCAGTTAATGATTCAGATACTTACATTGTTTCTGATGGTAGAAAAATTGTTTGGAGCATTACGGATTGCCACAGATGCTTTCAGATGGTAGATTGCAAAGCTGTTCCATTAGTTGGTTGTGGTAAATCAGGATATTCTATGTCTAAGTTAGAACATGCAAGAATTTCATGTCCCACAGGAATCGCCATTATGAATGGAGTAATTTGTTTTTCAGACATGGGAAATAATTGTTTAAGAGGGGTTAGCAATAATAAATTGTTAACTGTAATTAGTGACTGTAAAAACGTTAAAGATGTTTTCTATCATAATGAAAAGATTTTCTTTTTAAGCGATAAAACTATCTACATGTTGTCGTCTGAAGGAGATTCAGGTCACTTATTTGAAGTATATAGGTCTAAAAACCTAATTAAATCATTTTTTCCGAAAGGTAATGATTGCATGTATCTACTATATAACAATTATGGCATACCGCTCCAAGAAAGAAAAACCGATCAGTCCACTTGACGAAATAATATCTAAAATAAAGTCTGATAATCCCTCCATTAAAAGCAAGAAATCAGATAAAGATGAAGAAATTGTTGACATAATTACTTTTTGTAATGGAGAACAATACCTAAACCTAGTTAAGAACGGCTTAACACTCTGGATGTCACAAAGAGTCATTTTAAAGTGTTTTTACAAAAATACTATTGGCAATGATGATCTTAAGCTTACTACAGAGGAATGGGAATGGTTGTATGATAATGAAGAAAATGAAGAGTTAGAAGGATTTGTCTATGAGAGGAATATCAAAGATGTAATTAAGAAGATGATGGACATGGACAAGTATCACACAGATAAGTCTGCGGGTAATGACTTTAATGAGGGGAAAGATACATCCGATCAAAAAGCTGAATACTTTAGCATGTTGCATTTAGTATTGGGTCGTAGAGGATCTAAGACTTTAATGGCATCTATAATCACAGTTTATGAAGCTTATAAACTTTTGGTTGTTAATGGTGGAGATATGCATGAGTACTATAATCTTCCATTTGACGATGAAGTTGCCATTATTAATGTAGCGTTATCGCAGGCGCAGGCAGGTCGTTTATTTGGACAGATACAGGCTAGACTAAGAAACTCCCCATTTTTTAAGAATAAGATTGCAAAATCCACTAACTCGGAGATTCGCCTATATACTGACTCCGATTTAAGAAAAAAAGAAGCAGGCGTTGACGTTGACGTTAATGGATCTGTAATTCTATTATGTGGTCATAGTAATCCTGACTCATTAGCTGGTTATAGTGCAATATTGATTTTATTTGACGAAATTGCATTCTATGATGAATCTGGCAAGGTAACAGGTACATACTTCTTTAATAGACTTAAACCTTCTTTATCTAAATTTTATAAATACAATGCTGCGCGAATTGTTATGATCTCTTCTCCTAATAATAGACAGGGGATATTTTATGATAAATTTGAGGAAGCTAAGAAAGATGACTCGATATTGTCCTTTCAGTTGCCCACTTGGTGTGCAAATGAAGACATTGATTTTGATAACAAGGAGATGACTACTGATAGAGAGAGCAATCCAGACATGTTTTCAATTGAGTATGGCGCACAATGGGCTACTGGTGGTGCTTATGGTAATTACTTTGAATCAGGATTAATAGAGAGATGTGTAAAATCAGAAGCTGGGCCTCACACTAAACCTCAACCAGGATTTAATTATTTTGCCCATGTTGATCCTGCAAATGGTGGACATAACTATTGTATGGTTCTTGTAGGATCTAAACGATATTCTAATAATAGAGGAGAGAAGAGGTGGCAAATTCATCTAGCAGGAGTCTGGATATGGAAACCTGTTCCTGGGATTGGATTACAGTTCCACGAGATTGATAGAGACGTTTTAACGATTTGTCAAATTTTTAGACCTATTTCTGTTACATATGATGATTTTCAATCGGTCCACAGTTTGCAATTCTTAAGAAGTCATGGAGTTCCTGCAAGAAAGATACAGTATAATAGAAACGTAAAACAAAAAATATATATGAATTTAAAAATGTTAATGGAGTATCAACCATTTTCAGAACTATTCCTTTATGATGATGGTGCAAATGCTTCTTATTTAATTGCTGAGATGTATAATTTGAAGTTCAAAAGAATTACTAGAGGTATTTCTTTGTTGCCTGACAAAAATGCAGACGTTAAAACAGATGACGTAATAGACTGTTTGGCAGGAGCGTGTTCGTCAGCAAACAATGCAATTACACCATGTCTTCCTATGCCCACAACAGTAAGAATGAGATTTTAGAGGATTTTTATTTTCTATATAGAAGAAATAAAAGAAAAACTAAAGAAGTTTTTCAGGAGAACAAAACTAAAATGGGTGATTATAAATTCGTAATCTATGAAAAATTAGATGGAGATGCACATACTGACCGTATGTTGCAAGAGGATCATGGAAATGTTCCTGAAGAAATTACAAATAAACAATTAGAGTCTCACCATGTTGGATATAAAGATACAATAATGGAAGATTTATTGGAAAAGAATAGAACTGGTTCTGCGGAAGTTGTTCTAGAGAAGAATTTGAACGATTCGAAAGACCAATTTGGATCACAGCATAGAAATCCCTCCGCTTATGAAGGCGATATAAGCAAATTAGAAGAGCAAAGAATTGCTAATAACAAAAAAAATGAAGAATATGAAGTTGCATCAGAAACTCCAAAAAGAAGTAGATGGTGGGAGTTAAAAACAAAAGATGGTCTTAAAATTGCATCTAAAAAAGAAGCTCAGTTCCATTATGATGACATTAATTGGGAAGAACTTGATAGACAGCAAGACGATGAGTTCGCTTCAGGTGATGTAGACGACGATCTTATGAACGATCTTAGTAATGATTTTTCAGTTGACGATATTGGATTCGAAGTAGATGAATTGGACAAAAAGATTCCTAGTGTATTGAAAGAGGTTTCTTTTGATGTTCCAGATGTTGGAGGAACGCCAACGGCAAAAGGAGAAATACAAATTTCTAATTTAGATTTTTACGATTCTGCTAATGATCCTAGACTTGAAGAAGATTTAAAAGATGTTCTTGATGATATTTCATATCGAGAGAAAGTTGAACTCCCTTTTAATTTAAGTTCATTCGATTTTTCTAAATTTTCAGAAGGTGTTATAAGCTTTGCTATGGAAACTCAGGGAACTCAAGGGTTCGAAATAGACGATTTAACTGCGTCAAATAATTTTCCTGTTGTTGAAGCTTCAAAAAAAAAGTAGAAGAATCAAAGGTTAAGAAGGCTTTCAACGCATTTAAAGACGCATTTGATGGGGAAGATATACCAGCCACTCATGCAGAGCTACACAGTTTACTTCAATCAGCATTTTTTACAGAAAAAGAACGACAACTTTTCATTAGACAAGTAAAGTCTTATGCAAGAGAAATGAATGTTGGGTTAGACTTGCTATAATATTATTGTATAATATGAAAAATAATTTTATTGTGGAGTTTTGTTATGAAGGTTAATATTTATGGGCTTACTGAAGCCACTATCTCTTTTAATTCGATGGGTATGATGCTAAGAGGAAAATACAGTAGTATTCCTGAGGAATATGAAGCAGGCAGCGTGGCTTATAATGTTGTTATTGATAATGAACATCAAGCTAACGAATTAAGGCAGATTTCTGACCTTAAATTGATTCGCGTAGAAGTTTTGGAAGAAGAAGAGAAAGAAGCAATCAATTTAAAGGACATTGTGTCATCTAGTCTTGTTGAAGAAACTGTTGAAGAAACTGTTGAGGTCATAACCACAACAGAACCTGCGTTAGAAGAGATAGAGGACGACGTTAAGGTGTCGGAACTGCCTCCATCAGCAATAGATATTCAAATACCTTTGACTGATCAATACGAAAACTCATCTGATGCAGTCGTTATGACATCAAGTGGACCAAGACGCGGAAAAATGACTCATAAGATGAATGGTGAGATTGACGACACGGATTCTCGTTGTGCAGCGTCATTGCAGGCTGCTGAAGATCTAAAGACAGAAGAAGAAAGACTTGACGATGTTATTGACGAGACTCTTTTAGATCCTTCTGAGCAAATGGGATCAAAGGCAGTATTAGGTGCTGGTAGCGGTAAAACGACAACTACAGCAATGAAGAATAACGCCTTTGGAGATAAGCCAGAACCTAACTTTCTTGATTTAGAAGTGGAAGACGACAAAAAGACAGACAAGAGCAAAGAGGTGGAATCACCATTTATTGATTTAACACCTGATACGAATAGTACTGATGAGGCGTTTCTTGATCTTGATAAGGAAGAAGAGAATGAATTAGGAGATTCCTTTATTGAATATTAAAGGTTCACTAAGCTAAAAAATAGAATGATTTCTCTATCTTAATATTTGTTTTGGAGGTTGTGTTAACAGCATGAGTAAACAAAAGAAAACAGCTTATAGAACTACCATGCCTGAGATTATTGCTCCAGGTACTGGTCTTAGTGGAACGACTCAAAAATCAGTCATGCCATTTAATAATGTGCATACCATTTGGGATGTTTTAACTGGTAAGCCATACTTATTGCCAGGACAACAAGGCGATTGGGGTGATTGGTCTAGGGATGAAGAGTCACAGCCAGGATCTTACAAAGATAATGCTGATCTTTATAAAAGAAGAGAAAGAGATTTAGACATTTTTAGGAATCTTTCTAATCAGACAGACAGGAAACAAGAAACCTGGAAATTAAAAGTGAAAGGTGGATTTAAAGAGTTTCAATCATTAGAGTCAGCTCAGGAATATAGAAGGAAGATGCAAGATAAGGGCGTTTTTGTTAGTTGGATAGCTAGAACGGCCCAAGCATCACCACAAGCTAGCACTATTGACGAAGCGTTAGAAAAGACTTTCCTTGTGGAATCTATAGACTATAAAAAGTCTATACAAGAAACTGGTTCGGCATTTTGTGTTGGCAAAGGGTATTTTATGACTTGCGCCCATGTAGTAATGAACTACAACAAAAATACTGAAAGCGACCTTGATTTCTCAGAATACGAGGATATTGTTAATGTAACAATAACCGTTGATAACAGAAAAGTTGATGCTAAAGTTGTTTCGTTTGATGGAGCCAAGGATTTAGCTATATTAAAAGCAGACATTGACGTTGAGCCTTTTTTGTTTGACACAACAACTACAATTGGAGAAGAAGTTTTTGCTGTTGGTAGTCCTCATGGGTTTGAGAATAATGTAACATTTGGACACATTAGTTCTTCTAACAGAAAGATTTACTTTCATAGCAAAGCCCCTCTCTATATGTTCGTAGATTTATCAATATTACCTGGGAATAGTGGTGGACCGATTATAAATCGTAACACTGGTAAGGTAATAGGGATTATTACAGCGATAATAGGCGAGGGAGACAGTTCTGGACTTAGCGCAGGAATTTTATCTTCATATGCAGTTGAACTTTGCAAAAGCAATGGTATAGTAACGTTGAGTTAAAAACAACTAAGGAGTAACAACAATGAGTCATTATGTTTATGGAGAAGTCCAAGCAAACTGTGATGTGCAAACAATGGCCAGAGTTCTGGAGATGATGGTGCCTGAGTGGAAAGGTAAAATCAAATCTTCTGATTCTGGCGATATTAAACTACAAAGCAACTACGAGCAAGCCAAAGAAACCTATCATATTAGAGTGGCCCATGGAGCTAAGGGAATTAGCTATGAAGACTTTGGAATGAAGAGAGTTGGAGACAAGTGGATTGTCGCTATGGGTGGACATAGTTCCGTCGCAGGAAAGCGTCAAAAGAAGTTTGAATCTGAAATCCCAGGTGAGATTGGCAGACTTAAGGCAAAGAAGATGATCAACAAGATGAGTGTTCTTAGTCTCTTAGAGGAAGAAGACGATGACGAATTCGTTTTTAAGTTCAAGTTTGATGGTGATGACGTACTAAACGGCGTTTCGCTTTAATAAAGGAGAATAAAAAATGGCTGATCTTTTTGGAACACAACTTGAAGTTGAGGTAAAAATCAACAAAAAGACAGGAAAATTTTCTGTCACAATACTCGAAAATGGCGAAGAACTCGGTTGTACAGCAACTGACGCTAATGGAGAAAACATACACGCTCAAATTGTGAGTAAAATCTCTGAACAACTTAGCGGTTATTCAGAAGAGCCACAGTTAACTAAAAAAGGTGAGATGGATCATCGTCACGAGGCGATTACATTTAATCCCCTTGAAGAAGATGAGGAAGGACAAGAAGAGGGATACAACCCTCTTAGTGATTCTCCAGCAGAAACCGACCCTTATGATATTGGGGGTTATGGCATCTAAATAACAATTTAATTGTTATAATAAGGCGAGACTGTTATCAGTCTCGCCTTTTTTTGTGCCTACAGGGATTATCACTAAAAAATGGGAAATACATGACAAAAGTATAAAGAGAACTATATGAAAATTATTATAACATCTCAAGATTATGGGGGGTATTACTCAGGTGAAACGCCTAATTATCAAAGTGGCCTTATTGGTAGCCCAAGCGTCGATATATCAGATATCTCTTCTCAATTTGGAGATGCTCAAAAATCAATAGACTTAGTTAATAAGTTTAACTCCAACCTATTGATGAATATTGTGTATATGTTTAATTTTTCAAAGTCAGGGGTTTATGGCGTCTATGTCCCTGCTCTAGATAGAGCCATTAAAACAAAAGAGCTTGAAAATAGACTTCGTTCTATGGATTATGATGTTGTGCAAGAAAATGGTATGCTAAGAGCATATCACACAAAAGAAGAGAAAGATCCATCTGTTGTTCAAAAAGAAATAGAAATGGTTTACAAGGAATTAGAGAGTAAAGGCGGATCTGTAGTCGGCCTTAACATGAGTGATACTAGAAGGGAAATGGAAGGGTCCTTTAACAACATCAAAGAGGGCGTTGAGCCTGAACTTCATAATGAACTACGCAATGACCTTATGATTGCCCACATGGCCGCTACAATAGCTCATGAAGCAACTCACGCGCAAGGGCATGAAGATGAATCCGTACCAACTCAAGTTGAAACCACTCTTTTAAATTATGCTCTTCAAGAAATTTCTCAAAAATACAATATTGAAGGGGATCTTCAAATTAAGCGTGGATCTTCTTCAAATTGGTATAAGGAATCTCAACATGCTCCATTTTATGGACCTAATGGTTCTGATTTAGATGGTAGACATCAAAAGTGGGACGGGAATCTACAAGGGCAATCAGATTTTGGCCTAATGGCACAACAATATCAGAACAGAGCGATAGAAGAGATGCTAGGGTCTAATTTCCATTCCACTTTACCTCCTGATATTTCTCAAGCCCATGACAGTTATGAATTACAACTACGAAAAATGACTAGAGATAGTTGGTCATTGAATCCTCATCTTATTTTTGAAGAACTTTTAAGAGACGATCATGTAAACGATGGAAGTGAATACAAGACAATGGAGGAGTTGTTAGAAGATACTCGACCACAGCCATTGATGATGACGATTAAAAAAGCCTCAAAAATGAAAAAAGAAGCCACTTTATTTGGTTGGTACAATAACTTAGACATTTCTGATGGATCAACCATAGCTGGTATGGGAGATAGGGTTATGGCTTGGGATGATAGAGATGAAAACTTCGTAGAATATGAAGGTGGAATAAAGTCCCAGCCAAGATATAATCCCTCGTATGATGTTAAGGGGATGTATTATAGGTGGATTGAACCTAGAAACAAGCCTGAATCTTGGGACAATTTTACTCGTGATTATTCTAATACTCACCCTGCTAAAAGATTCGCATCTAAAGAAGAGACTAAAAACGACCTTGGTTTTATTATTGATTCTTTAAGAAAGGTACGATCAAAAATGTTAAGTGAAGAAATGAAAGCTACAAGATTTATTTGTAGCGAAGATATGCTTGCCATTATTGGTAAATGTATGGATAATTGTGGAATAGATATTGATATATTTGTTTTAAGCGAAGATGGGGATGAAGATCTTTTTGCATGCTGGATTCACAAAGGTATTGGAAGTAATAAAATTGCCAATGTCGAGAAGAGCATACAAGACAATGATGAGCAGCTACGCGATATTCTGAATGGAATTGGCTGTAACCCCACTTTATCAGATGCTGTTAGTCAAATAATGGAAGCTGCAAAGAAAGTTTCTAAAGGATATGATATCAAAAACGTTTATGCG
>Ga0209657_1000139_pt1 | contig 50050 bp, 30 predicted proteins | sample SaaInlV_100m_DNA_FD_184650 | JGI IMG/M metagenome (GOLD analysis project Ga0209657, IMG submission 184650) | Marine microbial communities from expanding oxygen minimum zones in the Saanich Inlet - SI037_S3LV_100m_DNA (SPAdes) (version 2) | ecosystem: Environmental > Aquatic > Marine > Intertidal... | reverse complement strand
ACTTCTTTGAGAAGTGGTAGAAGTTCTTATTGGTAATGTCTCTGAATCTGAATGGGTTTTACCTTTCATGCACCAAGGGGCATCATGGTCACCGTCTGCTGGCATCAAATGATATCCCTCTCGACAAGGTTGTTTTTGTGTACTTTGTCTTGGCTGTTTTCTGGTATTGGCAACTTCTATACCACCACCCAATACAGTTCTTTCCTTACACAAATATTTTAAAATGTTTTTATTTGTTGGTATTGTAATATAAACATATGCTCCTCTAGTTCCTATCTTTGCTGAAGAACGAACATGACTGCCGGGTTTAAGACTTACTCCTTGTTCTCCCATAATAATAAATTCATGGTACATATTTGTAAACCCCTTTATACCGTTTGATATATGAGAAATATTGAACTTATAAGTTTTGCCTGCATCTAATTCTAATGTGGGTTTTGTTTTTCCGTCAATTACATATGACCAAGAACCTTTACTATCATTTTCTATAGAAACATGGAATGTCTTCTTTCCAGATTGTTGCCATTTTTCTGTTGCACCCTGAAGACTTGATGATATAGAACTATTAACAGGAGATGTTTTAACAGTAGATGTTTGTGTTGTTTTTCTGTTCTTTATCGAAGCAAGTGTATCCTTTGCAGACTTTACTAAATCTGATATTTCTTTTGGTTGAGCAGTTCCCGTATCTTTTTTTGGTGACATCAGTGGAGTACTTGGATTAAATCCACCACCTGCACCACCACCACCTGCACCACCAATTGCAATTGGCAAAGAAGGTCTTCTACTTTTTTCTTCTGTTTCTTCTTTTCTTCTTCTTAACATAATAAACACTTCACTGCCAAATAAAGTTGTATCTGTAGGGACATCTTCAATTAATTCTATATGTTCCATACCTTCTGCATCGACATAGTATGAAGAAACCGTATAAGAAGATATACTGCTTCCTACTTTAATGTCCAGTGTATCGTTTGGTTTGACCGTTTTAAATACTGAAGAAAAAGAGTTTGCAGAATGTTTACCAATACGATTAACTAACTCGTTGATTTGTTCTGTTTTGTTTTCTTGTGTGCTTGATGATGTGGTCCATTTTAAAGAGCCATTAATAAAAAAGTTTTTGTCGTATCTAGAGTATGTTGAACTTTCATTCTTTACAGAAACTTTAGTAAGCAATGCTATACCTGTGGTGGGATTCCATTTCTCAAATATGTAAGTACCAGACAGATTCTTTATTTCTGCATCCCCAAGACCTTCGTTAATAAATTCACCATCGGTTAATGTAAGGGTATCTCCCTTGACTGCTGTTGCTTCAAAGAAGGTTGTGATTTCATCTTTAATTCTCTTTCTTCCTTTTAGTGCATCACCATAGTCCACTAAAACACTATCACCTTTAAAAAGAATATTAGGATTTACCGAAAAAGATTCTACGCTGTCAACGATGTCGGATATTCTGGTAACAAAATCGCAACCTATAAAGGATGCCTGACCAACCAATTCCTTTTGTTCGCTTGGTTTTTTACTTTTTCGTCTAGAATTTCTATTATGAATACTTAACGACATATTTTAATCAAGTTCCAATATAGTGTAGGGTTGCCGATTGGTCGCCATCTTTTCTACAATATATGTGTTTTAAGTTATTAATTTCTAGGTAGATACTTTCTCCTGGCTCTAACAAATATCCATTAGTTGGATTTGATTGTATTGTGTTTGAACCAACCCAAACATCTGTGCCACTTGTTATTAAGTTTTTAATAGTAACACCAGTTAATAGTTCCATTCCGTTATGAAGGCTTGTTGCATCGTTTAATACTTTCTTATTACCTGCTCGAAGATTTTCTGGTTTTGTTATAGAAGAAATTGTAGTTCTTACACTACCACTCTTTAAATCTGTACGGATTGCAGATATTTGGTCTGTTCCAGTTTTAATATTTTTTAGACCACCAATGAGTTCTCCAGTTGTTCCTTTGAGTTCTTGTAGAATATCATTATCGTCTATAGTAACAGTTCCAGATATTGTGGTTGACAATCCAGCGGTTGAAACAACATCAACAGCACCCGCTTGTTCACCACGAATGGTAACTGGGTCGCCCCATGTTCCTGTTGTTCCTTGGATTCTTAATGCACCACCCGATGCAGTTACCCCTACATCTATAGTTGCCCCCATAGTTACACTGAATGTAATTCCACCGTTTACAACTGCAACTTTAAGTGCATCTCCAGATGTTCCAATTATAGAGGAATCTAGCGTGCTTCCATAAAGATTGGCACGAACATATTTTGTTGCGTCTGCACCATATACCGCAATAGAATCTGTTGCTACAGAAGTTGTCCATTCTCTACTAGTTCCAACATCACCAGTTACGGTAATCATGTCGGTATCTTTTCCGAGTCTTCGTCCTGCGGTGACTGCAATAGGAACACCGAATCCATAGCCTGGGAATACTTCCCCTGCAACTGTTGCTGTTGCACCTGCTGAAGTTCCTTGTACGAGGATACCTAGCGCAGTACCAAATGTACCACCGAATGTTGGTCCATAACTTGCACCATCACTTGCCATTGCACCTCTTAAATGTATACCTGTTGAATAGTCACCGTTTGATGGTCCAGTTGTTGCAATAATAACAGGAATTCCATTTGTTACACCTTGAATCCAACCAGATATACCAACTGCTTGTGTTCCAGTAGTATTTCCTGAAACTGCAATATATTCTAATCCAGCAGTTGCGCCAATATAACCATAGTTCCGTATTTTAATGTTGGTGAGTGCCCCAGTTGAACTGGTTATACTAACTTCTAACGGTCCAGTTTGACCTGATATTTGTATTGGAAGTGGGTTTGTAAGTGAAGTCCTATATCCATTGTCTAAATCGCCCCATGCAATCTTTGAGATAGGAATGTGAGAGTTTGTAAAGCCAGTCCCTGCATTTCCATAGTCGGTTGCCATGGATGCGGTATCGCCACTAGTAGTGATTAAAATATTGTCTGTTATATCTGTCATGTTTGAAAGTTCTCCAAAGTATCAAGTTTCTTCTTGATTTTTATAGTCTTCGTGTTATACTATATATAACAAATGTCCTACGGGGCGTGTGTATATTATGAAAGGAATCTTACATGTTATTTAGCGAAGAAACACAAGGGGAATTTTTAAAAAGAATCGATACCATTGTTTTAAATGGTGGAGTTGGTTATATTGAGGCAGTTATAGTTGCTTGCGAAGAAAATGAGATAGAACCTAATGTGGCATCTAAGATACTTTCACAGCCAATTATTGAAAAGATAGAAGAAGAAGCCAGAGAATATAATATGTTCTCTAAAAATACTGCAAAACTTCCAATTTAGTGTTTGACTATTGGTGGTTTTGTAGTATTATATACATATACAGTTGTGGTTGGGTAGTTCCTGACCGAGTATTAGAACATGGTAGTCCCATGAGTAGCAAAATAAGGAGCATTTTATATGTCATTTGCAGATTTTAAGAAGCGTTCTCAGTCAAGTATTAATGAATTGACTAAGAAGATTGAAGAAACAAACAAGAAAGAATCATACACCGATGACCGTTTCTGGCGTCCAGAGTTGGACAAATCCAGTAACGGTTTTGCTGTTATTAGATTCTTACCCGCACCAGACGGTGAAGACTTGCCATGGGCAAAGTATTATTCACACGGTTTCCAAGGTAAGGGTGGATGGTTTATTGAAAATTGTCCTACCACTCTTGGTCAAAAGTGTCCTGTGTGTGAAGCAAACAGTGAACTTTGGAATAGTGGAATCGAAAAGGATAAGGATATTGCACGAAATCGTAAACGAAGATTGCACTATACTTCAAACATTATGATTATAAGTGACCCTGCTAATCCTCAAAACGAGGGTAAAGTATTCCTTTACAAATATGGTAAGAAGATTTTTGATAAAATCAACGAAGCAATGAATCCAGAATTTGCTGATGAAGAAGCAATCAACCCATTCGATTTCTGGAAGGGTGCAAACTTCAAACTGAAGGTTCGTAAGGTTGCAGGATTTATCAACTACGATAAGAGTGAATTTGAATCAACTTCGGCACTCTTGGATGGTAATGATGCGAATTTAGAAGTACTTTGGAAAACCCAATATGCACTTACTGAGTTCACTGATGCCGCAAACTTTAAATCATATACTGAATTAAAGACAAAACGAGATGCTGTTCTTGGTGCTGACATTCGACAGACAACACAAGACACGCCAACTACTGCTGAAACTGTTAGTGAATCAGAAGATGGTGGAGTCGCAAGAGCAGAAAAAGCATTTGGAAATGAAGAAGGAACTGAAGAAACTGATGCTCTTTCTTACTTTGAAAAGTTGGCAAATGAATAGTTCGTTCTAATTTTCACTAAAAAGGAGTCGCAAGACTCCTTTTTTTTATTAACCAAACCCTCTACGCCATATTGGATATTGAGTTTGTAATCCCATAGACTCGGTTGCTTTAGTGCCTCCACCAAAACCTTGAGAGGGACCGTCGCTGCTGTTGTTTCCATTATTAGTCGTATTATTATTGATAATGGATGGTGGGCCGGGTTGTGATTGTTCTTTATCCCCCGTGGAAGTATTAAGATGTTTTAATTCTGTATTTTCCATTATTGAATCGGCGTGCAACTGAGATAATGCTTTCTCTTGGTTCTTTACGCGCGAGAGTGCGTATGGCTTGAATGCAATGGCTGGGGATTGTTGGCGTTCACGGCCGACCAGTCCACGAGTCTGCTCGGCTGCTTTTATCTTTGACACTGGTGTCACTATTTCGTCTTCACCTTTGTCAGCCAGTAAAGCCAATTTCCCACCAAATGTTCTTGCAACTGGTGAACCTGCCGGTGTGCCTTCACCATATGCAGGTATAGTTTTAGGAACTTGTGCTTTACCAGATAATATTTTATTTACTGTTGACTTATCTATAGTAAAATATTTATTATTTGTTTTGTTGGTATTGGTATCTGTATTTCTTTCTAGTATATTTGATAATTCTTTATTTGATATATTAGTTTTGTTTATTGTATAAGATAAAGGGTTTTTATTATTTTTTGTGTTGTTTATTATTGTTGGTAATTCGATATTCTTGTTTTTGGTTATATTGTTATTTTTGGTTATATTGTTATTTTTATCTACATTCTTGTTTTTGGTTATATTGTTATTTTTGGTTACATTGTTGTTTTTGGTTATATCTCTAAAATTCTGAAATAACATTTTTTTAATATTGTTCTGTACATTTTTTATATTTTTGGTTTCTTTATTATTTGAACTTCTTTCTTTTATTGGTGCTGGAGTTATTACAGTAGGAATTTTAATTTCCTTTGGAATATTAATTATTCTTTGATTATTTTTAGTATCTGTATGATGCTTCTCTATTGTATTGTTGTTTTTGGTATCTGTTATAGTATCTGTGTGATGCTTCTCTATTGTCTTGTTATTATTAGTATCTGTGTGATGCTTCTCTATTGTCTTGTTATTATTAGTATCTGTGTGATGCTTCTCTATTGTCTTGTTATTATTAGTATCTGTGTGATGCTTCTCTATTGTCTTGTTATTATTAGTATCTGTATAATAATGCTTCTCTATTGTCTTTGTGTTGAGATAATCATTTGGTCGGTTGGTAATAAATTCTATTTTTTTATTTAATTTTAATATTGCTTCATTAAATTCTGTTGGAATATAATTTTTATTCTTCGGTTGTTCCTGCTTTTCTTTTTCAATTGGCTTAATTATGTTGGGTATCGGATTTTTATCTTTTGGAACTATATTGACCACACTTCCATTCTTTCTTTTATTGAAATGGGAAATAATATTTTGTTTAATTTTCTTTTTATTCTTCATTTAATTTACCTCGTAATATTTGTTCTTGAACCAGCCCTTTCAGATTCTATGTGTGCTAATTTTATTCTCTCATTCTCTATTTCTATATATTCAATCAATTGAGCCAAATACACATCTCTTTCCCACGGAATGAGATTTTCTAATTCAGATAGGTTATATTTGTGGTGTTGTACCATCTGGAATATTGTTTGGAAGTAATCTTTAAGACTCAGATGGCTGAGTCCTAACCGAAAAAATCCGACAATCCAGATAGTACCACCTCCCTTTCAGCACCATCAGATGTAGTATATAAAACCTTATGTTCTATTCTGGGGGATGTTAAAAAGAAATCTAGTATTTTTTCAAATTGTTTCTTGGTCATATTATCAATAAACTCTGATATTTCTTGTTTGGGTATAGTAGACGAATTGATTAATTCGGACTTTGTTTGTATGTGAACTATACAATCAGAAATTAAATCATAGAAAGAAGAAGGGTCTTCATAATCAATAACACCATCTCTTTTATATAAATCGTCTAATGTTGGATATCTCATTTTTATTGTGATTTCTTTGCTTATTTCTATTTCTTTTGTGTGTCCTTCTGTCTTTGTTACTTTTATATCTGGTATCAATACCTTCACTGGTATTTCTTCTTCTGTAAATGGACATATAATTATAGGTTCGATTCCTTCACCCACAGATTTTCCTCTTATTTGTAGGAATATGTATTCCACATCAAATAATGGCAATGAGCCTGCATCTTCTATATCATCCACACACGATTCTATTATGTTTTGTATTGCTCTAATCATAGAAGAATCTTCTTCAGACTGTTGAGCAAGAAGAAGAACTTTTTCTTCTTTTACCAAAAAAGGTCTAAATGATTTTTTATCACCAGAAGATGGAAGAACTACTTCATATTTTGGAATATCGGACACTAATAAATTTGACAATCTGTTCATATTATTTACCTCACTTTATTATATTTATATCAATTAATATTATACTTCACCCATATGAAAGGCATAATGTCTATATGTAAATGCAATCTGTAATCTTGTATAATCATTAAACATATTTGCACCAAGAGATAAAGGAAATATATTTGACGGATAAACTTCCTGAAAGGTGTATGTGGATGTCACTTTATCCGATTCGTCTAATGTTTTTATTGACATGTGTGTTGAACCAACATAATTTGAATAATTGTGTTGCTCTGCATTGTCCCCGGACTGCGGTTGATGGTCAGGAACTATTGAACTCATCCACCCCTCAAAAAATGCTCTTTCTCTTTGGTCTGCTGATACAGGAAAAACAACAACTACTTCTCCAGTATATGAATTACCAACAGGAACACTTCTTTTGGGCCCAAACCACTGTTCTTGTGTGGTTATAAAACTTCTAGACGGTAGGTTTAAAGATTCTGCTGGAAATATAGGGTCGTTCCGCATGGAAAAACGACCGTCTGGAACATTTGCAAATTCTATACGATATCTAGAAGGTTTTGCCAGTCCATTTCTGAGAAATGTTTCTTTGAAATAATCTATTGATGATGTTGATGCCATTTTTATAGTTTCCTCTTACTATTTATAATAAAATTATGGTAATATCGTATCTTCTGTAAGAATAATAAAAGTCCAACCTTTTTGTTTACAGTATTTATTAGCGGATTTCCATTTCGCTTCATTTACACTATATGTCAAACATTCTCTGATATATGACTTGGTTTTTTTCTTTTTCTTTGGTGGGATAGTTTGTTTTTTTGGTTTTACCTCTATGATGTAGGTTTTGACCTCGCCGTTGTTGGTTTTTATTTCTGCTATAAAATCTGGAAAGTATCTATGATTCTTTTTGTCTACTGGAGAATAGTATGGAATTATCACTTCTTCACTTCCCCATCTTATAACATTCTTGTTATAGTCAAGGTATTTGCACACCCTTCTCTCCCATAAAGAACGACAAATGATGTTCGTTGGATTTCCTATATACTTTGATGTATTTATTGTTTTATATTTTGTTTTATATGCCATAAATTATACCGTTTCTTTAGATATATATTATACAAGAAGGAGAATTAATAATATGGTAGCACCACTTATAATCGCAGGAGTAGGATTTCTTGCAGGAAAGTTTGCATCGGATGTCATATCCACTGAAGACGATTCTCAAATCGGAACAAAGGGGACTGGCAAGCAGTGGTTTCCGAGGGAAACAGCATTCGGTGATGCAACAGGTCGTGGAATGGGAATTCCAGTTGCTATTAATTTCAAGGCAGATATGTATGAAAATAAGCAACAGTACAGAGAGGATGTAATTGCAGGAGAACTTACTGATATAACCCTACCTTTACCATTGCAACTTTCTGATGATACATCAATAAATTATCAGCGAGGTCAAACAGAAACCACTGGTGGTATTTGGGATATGACTTCGGGTGGATGGAGAGAATCATGGAGAACTTGGTTTGGTCTTTCAACACTCGCGAGTGATTTTCTTGGCTTTAGTTCTTTATCAGGACAAAGACCTATGGATGAAAGTGATAATATATTTAAATCCGCAGAGATGAGGAAGCATTCATATTCATGGATTCTCATTCCAAAAAATGGAGGCGAAGGTAAGAGAGTTGATGAAATTGTTAAGACATTTCAGAGAATGGCATATCCTATGGCTTCTGGGGATGAAATTTATTCTAGGGTGATTCATCCTCCTATTTGGCAGATTAGTACTATGGACTTCGTCAACAACTTGGACCACACTTGGGTTATCGACCCACTACCTTCTGTCCTAACAACGGTGAAGATAAAAACCGCGGACGGTGCGTTGCACCAAACACAGGGTGGATATCCTGCGGCTACTGCGCTAACGATAGAGTTCGCTGAATTAGAACCTGCAATCAACACTGGAAGTTTCTTACAGTCCAGAAGTCAACTTCGTGGTGGTGCGGCACGAGGTGGAGATTAATAATGTATTTTGAAAAAATGGAAAATATTAATTATAGTTTTCCTGGTTTGCCCGATTTAGAAATGGTGGATATTTTTCGTAGAGTAAAATTTACGGATAAGACACTTGAGGAAGCCCAAAACTTTGTAGAGGTATTAGTACCAGAAGGTTCTAGACCAGACGATGTAGCAAGAAGTTATTATGGAAGTTCAAAATATTGGTGGTTGGTATTATTTTCAAATAGTATGTCTGATGTGAATTCAGAATGGCCTAAATCCCAATCTCAAATAAAATCATTGTTCAATAATTATTTAAATGGAGATAGTTATTTTGTGTTAGAAGACTTGGACATTTCTGAAGGTGATATAGTTGTTAAGAGAGATGTAGGTGCAACTGGTGGGATTGATGTAGACCATTTTGGAGTAGTAGATTCTTATGATAGACTTTTACATAGAATAAATGTAAAAAGAAAAGTGGGTACTATTTCTGAAGGACATGAAATTTGTGCATTTGGTTTGGATGAGCAGGGACAGTGGACTAATCAAATTACATCTGGGTTTGGGCAAACTGGTTGCTTTAGACAAAATGTGGGTGCAACAAGTTGTACTGCATTTACTGCACCCGATTCAAATGCTGCCCCTTTATGTGCAACTGCTGGTGCAACATTTGCAAAGATACAAAAGAAAACTTCTATTAAAGAAGGTGTTTCTAGATTTTCATATAAGAGTGGTGATAGAATAGATGAACTAAATCCCTATACTACTGACGGACTAACTCACGACTATTTTCAGTTTCGTAATATGTGTGGATTAACTGGAACTTTGTTATATAAATATATGACAGGTGTATCGTTACCAGAGGAAGTTTCTATAATTACTGTTGAGGAAGAACTAGTATATGATAATGATAGAAATAAAATTATTAAACTATTAAATAGAACTTTAGCAAATTTGGTTGCTAATGAAGTAGAATACTTATTAAAAGGTAATGTTCCAAGAGGAACTACTAAATTAGTAACTTTCATATAAAAAATGATATCAAAGGTGAATAATAATGGCAAAGCAAACTCCATCAGAAATTAATATTAAAAAAATAGTTATAGAAAATCAACGAAGTGGTAATAAACTTCAAATTATACCTGCACCTACAAGTGAAGGGGACGATAAGGTGATGGATGAAATATTCGTTAGTATGCAAATCAATGAAAATATAATGCGTAATGGAATAGTTGGTTCTTTAAAATTCAAAGAACCAAATACAGTAGGTGATTACTTTAATATGACGGGTCATGAATTTGTAAAGATAGAAATGGAATCTCCAGAGATTGAAAATTCTGAACATACATTAACCTTTTGTGTGAATGATGTAAGAGCAACAGGCAATGAAGCATTGGATGCAGTATCTGGACCAAGTGCAAGATTTGGAGCAGGATGGGATGTTGAATTTGTTTCCTGCGAAAGTTACATATTAGATTGGGACAATTTGGATTATATGGATAAAGATTTTATTGGACCAATTGCAGGTGAGGAGGGTGAGGAGGGTTTGGTGAATGAGTTAGCAGAAAAATATTTAAACCCCGGTGCTGTAGAAGGATTTTCTAACGCCAAAAACCCAATGGACATTGAAAAAACACACAACTGGATATGGTTGAAAAAAAATCAAAGCATGTATCCTTGGGGTAAAGATGTTCATCCACCAAACCTTATGCAACTAATGAATAACCTTTCTGAAAATGCTGTTACGGAAGACTTGAGTGGAGTAAATTATTTATTCTATGCAGACCTGGATGGATGGCATTTTAAATCAATTAGAAAGATGATTAAAGATGCAAACGAAAAGGGTGTTCTTTATGGTGGTGTGCATGGTGGAAAAAACGAATATAAAGTTTCTATGAAAGATGATGAGGATGAAACAAAAGGTAATACGAAAATTGCAGCGATAATAAACTGTAGTGAGTACGACCATTTGAATGCGTTTAAGTCTGGCGCATACACAGCATACTATGAAAGAATAAAACCATCATATGAAGACCCATATTTTGACTATATGGATTTTACTACTTCACACACGCATCCGCTGTCAACTGATTGGGGAGGCAGAGAAATTATTACATATGGTTATCATGAAGTTAATACAAGTGGAAAGGGAGAAGATGGAAAATGGGGTGACCATACAGTCGGTGGAAGGGTAGAACAATTTAAACTTCTTCCAGACAGTATAGACACTTCTATCAAGGTTGAGAATCCAGTAAATATAGAAAGAAAGTCTATAAGGAAACATGATGTAACTGGACTGTATGGATATTTTGATTCTCCGTATAATTATCATGGAGAAAAGTCTTATGATTTTCTTGGCTCTGCGGCACTAGAAGGAAAGCAAGGGAAGCAAAATGATAAACTTTGGCAGAGCATGTTTGACCAAACAAATCTTGAAGGGGAAAAAATAAAAATCATTCAAGAAGAAATTAAAAAACCAACATCTGATAGTATTAAAGCACACCTTCAAGTAGTTAATCTTAAAGAAAAGTTTAATGTGTACAGACACTCGATTTGTTGTGATAAACAATCTATTAAACCTTTTGTGTTTCTTGCAGTCATTGAAGATGCAAAAAAGGTTACAGGAGATGACAGGGGTGGAATCTACGAATATTCTTGGAGAGAAGTTGAGATATGGCCTAGTGACCATGTGGAAGACAATTTGGGTACAGTCATTAGTCCATTAGGTTCACCAGTGAAAATTGTTAAACCACCTGAAGGTCAAGGTCTAGCAGGAACATTCAGAGAAAATAATCCCACTTCAGAATCAGAGTGGACAAATCCTGCTTACAATTTAAATGAATTAATGAATGAAACAGTAGGTCCTAATGTTAATGTTGGTCCTGGTATTAATGTTGCTGATTTGGAGTTTAATGATTATCCTGAATCATATCAAATGATGCCAGTAGGTGGATATTTTCAAGTTCCCGATGGTGCTGATATGTTAGTAGACCCATGTGCATTAGAAGACTTAGATGAAAATGGTATAATGGATGGACCTTGGACCATGAAACATCACATCGTACAGATGTATAGAATTCCTAACTACATGCTAGGAGAATTAAATGAAGACGGAGATGTTGTAAAGGGAACGATTGCTCCAAGCGAAGAAGACCCATTGGGTGACCCAGACCCAACCATTCCAAAAGACATATACTTCTTCGATGTTCCGAATGCACACGATGGACTGTGTGGGTGTCTTTCTTAATTAGTATACTTATATTATGAGAACATATAAAACATGTTGCTGTTGCGGGGATAAACCTTGTAAAGATTGGGATAACGAATATCGTTATAACGGTGGTGAAGCAAACTGTCCTATATGTGCATTGGGCACAACTACAACTAGTGCAAGGGACTTTGAAGAATTTGCTCCTACCGCACCCGAACCGAACCAGGGAGATTCCGATTGGGATTGGAGGGATAAAGCGAGTGATGGCCATCCAGATGGTTTACATTATGGAAATCTTTGTTGGCATCCGGGAGAAAAAGATTGGGAGTATTATCCTGAAGAATGTGAGTGGAATAGTTGTTGGACAGAATACATCAATGACCCAACTTATTCTTTTCATGAAAAGATTATTCCAAAATCTACATTCTATCAATACGATTCTCCTATGGGACTTCTCCCATGGTCACCACAAGCATTTACAGATTGGATAGACAATTGGGAAGGACCACTATTACCAAAAGGTGATTGTACAATGCATTGTACTCTTGGTAGTGGAGGTAATCTTGGTTGTCATAAATTGGCATTCGTTGGTGCTATCGGAAAGAACTTTGGTTCTCAACATGAGAATACAGACGGCAGTGGATACTTCAACGGTCCGTTATGTGGTTCTGACATTGTTACTGTTCCACCACCCGAAAGTGATTGGCCTGAAATCCGTGAATGGGTTAGGTCTGGTGGTAAATTAATTGTCATGGGAGAATCCAGTGGAAGTCCAATGCTCGGAACAGAATGTAAAGAGAAGATAGGATTCTTTAATGATTCAAATTATTATACTACTAAGTGTCTAGATGGTGACGATGCAGAGCCTTTATCTGGTTTACAAGTAGCAGAACTATTAAGAAACTTTGCACTGTATTGCGCGCAACAAGAAGATGAAGAAGAAATAGAAGAATTCTTTAGATTTAGAGATGATGAATATTATGATGTAGAAAGAGATGAAAACTTTATAAACAATTTTGAAGTTGAATCTGTTTGGTGGAACTTGATAGATATAAGTACATCGTCTTGTTGTCAAAGGTCGAAAAGACCATTTCTAAAACGAGATACTGAAGACGACCCACTTAAATCATTTTCGTTTCATTGTTCTTCTAGTAGTGGACTCCTTCCAAGAGGAAAAGGTCAAGGATTAGTAGGACATTGTAATGGTGAAGGATGTACAGTAGTATGGAAACCTAATGGTGACGGTGCAGTCGTTGTTGTATATGATTCAAATGTGTGGGGTGCAACCAATTCACAAATTCCATTGAGTTGGTGGGAACAAGAAACATACAACACTACAATGTATGAGTATGGTTTTGATGCAGAAACATTAAAACTAAGAGCATGTAACAGTGATTTCTGGAGATTTATGTGTGACGATTTTCTTGGTGGTGAGATGCCAACCTATTCATGCACAGAGAGTGATAGTTATTGGGATAACAAAGACCCAGAAAATTATACTTCTGAAAATCCATGTCTTCCAACTGCGCCGTGTTGTTTACCAAACGGTGATTGTCTAGACGATGTTACTGTCTGGGAATGTTTTGAATATGAAGATGAAAACGAAAATAGATTGCCTGGCATTTGGTGGGGTCCAGAAGCAGTTCATCCAAGTGGTATTGGTTCTTGTGATTTGACATGTGGAGATATTGATTGTATAGAACAAGATAAAAAATTATGTTGTTCTTTAGACCTAGGATGTTCTGCAAACCCCCTTACAGACATAACTTGTTGTTTGAGTGAGGACGAAGGATTCACTAATGATAAACCTAATTTAGTATACAAATATGAATGTTGTAGACTTGCACAAGATGCTGGATTTGAACCAGAAGATGTTGAAGATATGTGGACACTCACTGGTGATGAATATCCTGATGATACTTGTAAGGCTTGTTATGTCACTGGTGCGTGTTGCGACTATCCTAATTTTGGGGAATGTAATAATGATGTAAGAAAACACGAGTGTGAAAAAGCCGTTGGACAAAAAAACTTTCACGAAGATGTTTCTTGTGAGAGTAATGCAAACCTATGCGACCCATTGGGTGCGTGTTGTGTTGAAACAGGTGATACATGTTTTGAAGACTTTACAGAATCAGATTGTGTTGCTTTGGATGGTGATTGGATGGGTGAAAATTCAACTTGCAATGATTGTGAATTTGATACTGGTGCATGTTGTTTTGAAGATGGTAGTTGTCAGGACCTAACGAACATACAGTGTAATAATAGTGGTGGTAATTATGAGGATGATGGTGTTGCTTGTGCAGATGCTGATTGCACCCAACCGCCTGTGTATGGGGCATGTTGTATTCCTGGAGCATTAGAAAACTGTGAAAGTTGTCAGGACCTGACGGACACACAGTGTGAAGATGCGGGTGGATTTTGGAATTCGGATTTATCATGTTCTTCTAACCCATGCGACACAAGTGGATGTACTGAAGAATTTGGTGCCTGTTGTGTCGATATATCGTATGGAGAGTGTGGTGAGCAGGGCGAATGTTGTTGTGTAGGTAATGTAACAATAGAAGAATGCTTCACAATGGGAATGCAACTAGGCGGTACGGAAATTCAACCCAATTCATTTCATGCAGAAAAGGATTGCAGTGAAGTTACTTGTTGTGGTTCGTGTTGTTGTATAGATGATGTAAGTTCCTGTTTAAGTACGAGTTATTTATGGGGACAATGGAGTTGTTTGCATTTCAACCACGGTGAAAACTGTAACGGAACTCCATCATGGAATCCCTGCGAGGATTGTTTTTGTGATGGAGTGTCTGGTAGTGAGCAGGTTGATTGTGAAGGGTTTGGTTCTTGTTGTATTTCTGAATGTTTTGATGTAGAAGATAATACCCATCCAGTCAGTTGTGTTGGACATTGTAAAAATGTTGCCAACGAACAAGAATGTCTGGATGAATTAAAAGGTCCACCTCCCCATCCAGTGGTATATTATACTCAAGGTTCGCAGTGTGATGTTGAAGGAGAAACTTCAATGTGTAGCACTGGATATTGTTGTCATAGTTGTATTCCTGATGGTGGTGCTTGTTCTTGCCAGGATTGCACATTTGAAAATGAATGCGAAGCAAGTTATGATGATAATGGTTGGGAAGGTGAATGGACTGCGTATGATTGTTCATCAGGAGAACCTGACGATTCTTGCTGGGAGAACCCTACACTATGCGACCCAGATGCACTTGGTGGTTGTTGTGTTGGTAGTGCTGGTTGCATTGAGTTAACTCAGATTGCATGTGCTAAGTTGGAGGGAACTTGGCTTAACGGTGATGCTTGCTTCGGCTCGGGTGTTGACCCGAACAACTACCAATGTGACCTAGACAAAGGAACATGTTGTACAACAAATCTGGATGGGGGTGTCGAAAACTGTTCTGGACAGGGGCCTGATTGCAATGATGCAGGTTGTCATTGTTCGGGAGAATGGTACTGTGTTTGGGAGTACTGTGTAAATGACCCCCTCGGACCGGGTGGATGGTTTTATAATTACACACATGAACAAACAGGAGAGTTCGATTCTTGTTGTTGTATGTGTAGTAGTGACATAACAGAGGGAGCATGTTGTACTGATGATTGTGGGTCGTGTCATATAACTAACAGCACGCTTTGTAATAATATTGGTGGAACATTCCATAATGGCTATCTTGATTGTGGTTTTGACAATACACCTTGTGGACCTTGGAGAGGTGGGTGTTGCGCCGGCAGTGAGTGCATAGATAATCTGACGGATGTTGAGTGTGAACAACTTGGTAGTGAATTGGACTTGTACATTTGGTTTCCCGGAGTCAATGACAGTCCTTGCTCACAATGCAACGATGGCAACAACACTTGCTCTGGTGATTGTTGTGTGTGGTGTAGTGATTGCGAGGACGGTGGTTGTTTTGAACCTTGGACTTGTGTCGAAAATACAACCCCTCTTGGATGCGACTCAATAGCAGAGGCTGAGTGCTTACAAGACGGTTTTTTCGGCGGTCACCGCGGTGTTTGGTATTATGATTATTGGGGTGGTTGTACCAATTGCCCCCTACCCCTAACACCTGCACCTGATGCCGGAACACCTGATGCCGGAACACCAGAAATCCCACAACAAACTTGCCCACAAGAATGCATTGATGCAGGATGTAAATGTAACTGTTTAAACACAAGAAATGGTATAGTATGTCTATAAATTGTATAAATAGATTAGGAGAAATATATGGCAGAACATGACTTTCTAGTAAAACTCACTCACTTTGCTAACACCGAATGGCCTAGTGTCAAGTTGGGTCATTCTGTCGGTGCGTTTGATGATAACTATCCGTGTGCTAATCCAGAGGGTCCAGTAGACAATTCAGATTGTCCTGATGATGACCCTTTTTGTAATTGCCCAGAATGTACTAAACATCTTGACCCCTCTAAAGTAGAAAATAAAATTGATTTTCCGTGGTATGCTGGAATTGGGGGACTACTTGTAGAAACCGTTTGGAATTGGATTTGGGGTGATAAGGCTGTTACTGAACCAACAAAAGACCAAATAAGAGAATCTATAGAATCTATAAAAGAATGCGATTATATTAAATCGTCTTCACTACCTGATGCCGAATCATGGATGGGATGTTTATGGAAAGACCAACACCATCCTAGCAGTTGTGATTGTCCCTGTGTAGGTGAGAACTTTAAAAAGTATATTGAATATACAAGAACCAGTGCAACATATTGGGATACTCCTAACGAAACTCCTTTATGGAGAGATGCTCAAATGACTCTGATAAATTCTCAACAAGCCGTAATTATGTTGAGTGGAGATTTGAGTTTGAGGCCTGGAGAAATAATTAACATAACAAATCAAAATCCTGGTTCGGGAAAAGAAAGAAGAATGGGTGGTAGATGGTTACTTGCAGAAATTCAGCACTCGATGAAAAGGGGTGGACAGCATGAAATGTATTGCACTTTAATCAGAGATAGTAGTCCGATGGACCCAAATGAGAGTGAATCTTTAGGTTTCTTTGGTGAGATTTGGAACTGGATATGGAATTGATTATTATACATATTAAAAAGGAATGCCAATGACAGTATCAGATTTTCAATTCATAGATTTTGATATAGATTTAAATAAAAATGTGTTCAATAACGATATCTCTGTTGTTGGTGATAGGAATGCAATTAGACAATCTATTATGAATATAGTTCTTACCTCTCCGGGTGAAAAAAGATTTAATGACAGGTTTGGTGTAGGTATTCGTAAGAAGTTATTTGAGTTGTGGACTCCACTCCAATCCAAACTCGTGGAAAAAGATATAAAGATTCAAGTTTCTAGATTTGAACCCAGAGCAGTTATTGATTCTGTTATTTTTGAAGAAGATTCGGATGTTGCAAAACAAGGAAGTTCGGGGACTAGAAATCAATTGAATATGACAATCAACTACACTATTCTTAACGGAAGAAAGTCCAAACTATCGGACACTTTACAAGTAACATTACAGAAGGTAAGATAATATGAGCAATGTAAATATTCAACTAGGAAGTCTTGATTTTGAATCTATTAAATCTAATATCATAGACCACCTAAAAACACAAAATGATATTAAAGATTATGAGTACACTGGTTCGGCCGCACAGGTTCTTTTAGATATGCTTGCATATAATACTTTATATTATGGGTATTATGCAAACATGACTGCTAGTGAGATGTTTCTAGATACTGCACAAAAAGAAGAATCTATAATTTCACTAGTGAAACCATTAGGGTATGTGGTGCCTGGCAAAACATCTTCTAAAGGATTAGCATTTGTTAAATCGGAGGATACAGTCGGTGGTTCTGGATATCTTATTCCGAGATATACAAGATTTACTGGAAATGCTCCTTCTGGTTTGTTATATAATTTTTACACATTAGAAGATGGTGTTTTAAATGACCAAGGTGAAAATACATTTACTGTTGTAGAAGGTAAAAGTTTAATAACAGGAGTTCCATTAATTGTAGACAGTACAACAAATAAGGGGTTCATTTATGGTTTAGATATAGACATATCCACAGTTAGGATAGAAGTATATAATACCGACCAAAATATTGATGGAAGTGATGTTGGTTGGCAAGAATGGTCAAAGGCAAGTAATACACAATCAGGATTAAATCAAACAAGCAAAGTGTATTGGATGGAAAGAGCAGAACTTGGATTCTTTATAGTATTTGGTGGTGGGTTTGATTCTTCTTATGGAAATATAGGACAAGAACTTACTCCAAACCAACAAGTGAGAGTTTCATATTTAAAGAGCAGCGGTTCTGTTGCTAATGGTTGTGGTAATTTTACAATCAGAGATATGGATTCCAACATCAACAGTTCTACTCCAACTGGTGGTTTGTCTGAAGATGGCAGGAATAAACCAGACCTAGAAGCAATTAGATTTTTTGCTCCAAAGTGGTTCGCTGCACAAGATAGAGCAGTTACTGTAGAGGACTGTAAAGGACTTCTTGCAGAATCGGGATTTGTAACAGGTGACGAAGACCCCTATTCAGTATTTAATGTGTGGGGCGGGGAAACGATGACTCCACCAAGATACGGAAGACTTTTTGTTTCTTTAGATACAACAACAGACCCATTTGCATCCGCGACTGCAATAAATATTCTAAAAGATAAAACCTGTGTTACTATTATTCCAGAATTTATAAATTTAGAAAGGGTTGAAGGTGTTGTTTCTGGTCGGTGTATATATAATCCCGATGAAACAGGAGAATCTCGCGAGGTCTTACTGTCGCATATAAAACAAAAAATTATCGATAAATATTCATCCAGATTTGAATTGGAGAAGTTTGATACTTCTTCTATTGCTAATCTAGTAAATTCTGTAGATGACTCTTTTGGAGTTTCTTCTGACGAACTCTCTTTGAAATTAGTAAAACCATGTACTGTTATTAATAATAGGATAGACATACAACATTTTAAAAATATATGCTTAGTTGGCTCTCTTGAATCTGATTATTTTATTCCATCAGAAGACGCACGCGATGAAATGGATATTGGTTCTGATGTGAATATAAAAATACAAACTGACACAACTGATGGTTCACTCGATGATAAAGGATTTCAAAAGTTAGAGGCTTCAGATGGTATTAATCGCATACCTGTTGGAAAATGGCATTCGTATACAGGAAAAGTTATTATAACTAAAAATGTATTTTCTGGTGATACTATTAATTTAAAGGTGAAGCCTGGTGGTCTTGGTTCTGATAAATTTAATATAAAAGAAAATATGTATTTTTCTAATTTAAAATTTGAGGATTTTTCTTTAGTCGCAAGAAGTTAATAATATGTTTTATACTTCTATCATACAAAACTCTGATGCTAACACTAGATACCAAACCCTTTTTTTTGGGTCATTGCTTCAGCCTGTAGATGTAGAATATGAGAGAGTGGTGGACATTAAAGAGTTATTTCCTTATTGGATATTAGAAAGGTCAGAATCCAGTGACCCTGTTAATTTTTTAGTTGATTTTGTTCAAGAATATTATAATTGGTTATATATTAAAAGTGGATATGAATTAAATAGGACATCATATCATTACAGTGGGTTTAGTAAATTAGCAGATATAGATGCAACACCAACAGAGTTTTTAAAACATTTTGCATATGCATATGCAACTGGTCTTTCTACTCATTTTATCGGTGCAACCTCTGGACCTTCGGATGGTAATGTAAGAGAGTTTTTAAAGGGTATTCGTAAAAACTTGTATATGCGAAAAGGTACTGAAGAAGCATATCGATATTTCTTTCAAAGTCTTTTTGGTTCTGACGGAACTGATGTATCCATACAATATCCTAAACAAACCGTATTTCGTCTAAATGGTGGCAAGTTTGATAATCCAACGAACCCTTGGGGTCTACATGATGGTCTTACTGGTTATTATGAAAATCTTAATCATCTCGGTGGTAGTTTCCTAAATGGAAATTATAAAATTCAAGATAGTGATTTTTATCAAGACTTCTCTTATGTTATAAAAGCAGGAGTAAATGTGGTCAATGAAGAAACTGGATTGCCAGTTTACTATGAAGATTTAAATACAATGCTTCACCCCGCGGGCACTAAAGGATTTTTTGAACAAACTATTAATGATTATGTTCCTCCAGATGATTTTGATGGTAATATACTTCTAGGAGAACAACCAGTATTAGGAAATTATTTTGCATACCGTTTGAGCAATACAGGAGGAATAGGTTCTGCGGTAGGAACTACAGGATATTCTGCGTGTATTGGCTGTTGTGGTAGTGCGTTTGGTTATGACGGTCCTACCGCATATATTGGTGCAACTCTTGGTACATTCGGTGGTGCTTCTGGTGGTTGGACAATGGGACAAGGTTGGGGTGCAGTCGGTGGTGGTGGTATATCTGCTGATTATAATTCACCAACACACCGATGGCCTACATGGGATGCTGATATTGATGCCGGACTAACTTTTGGAGGCATATATATTCGTGACTTTATATATCTGTATTCCTCAACAAACAGTCCAAATATTGGAATAACGGGATGCACTTCAGGTACTGGACAATGCTGGACATAATAGGATATTTATATGGCTAAAACATTAGGAAAAATAAACGGAACAACCCAAGAAATTAGAGATGGACTTCGCAAGCGAAATCTATCACTTTGTCTTGGCAGGTCAGATTCGGACATTATAAATAATTCTCCAGAAGGTAATAATGATACTAATGATAATAGTATGTTTGCACAAAGAATTACTGACAACAATATAAAAACAGTTGTGCAGTTTAGTGCAACCGAAACAAAGTATTGGAAAACTGGTCTAGCACCACATTGCTATTACTCTGACGGAACTGCCACTGGACAAATAGTGTTTGTTAGTGATGGTATTTTGTTTATGGTTGTTGGTATGCCTGGTATTCAAAACAGAATAGACAAGATGGGTACTATCCTTACAAGAAATAAACCCACCAGAATTGATGGTGGGATAGAAACTACTCCAGACGGAATATCATGGATGGCAATTAATGCTGTTCCAGATTCTTTTGACCAGTTGAGTAGTAGATATCAGGAGATTGCACCGTTTGAGGATTTGTTAAAGAATGTTACTTCGACAACTTCGCTGTCAACTAAAGCAAAAAATATATGTGGTGCGGGTAGTGAAGGAAGAACAGGAAATTGTTGTTTGTATTATGGTGAATCTGGATATGACTCTATCGGTGGTAGCACATATGCCGCTGGCCAATTTTATAAATGTCTATGTTCTAAGTGTTACAGATGTATAGAAATGGCAGAAGCATTAAACATGAAATATGTGTTTAATAAATTTGACCCGTCTGGTTGTACTACTTGTGGATGTACAGGATGTGATGGAGAAAACTATCCAACAGATTGTGGTCCTTGTGGATGCACAATTGATTGGAACGAGAATAGTTATTACACTAGTGTTATTAATGATAAACATATTCCAAATACTTCTGCACTAGGAAGAAATGCAGACATGATTAATTACCATCAAGAAAATCTTTTTGGTTCTATATTATCTGCAAGTGCTGATTTGAGTAGTATGACAGTTGAAGAAAAGATGATTACCGCTGGAACTTATGATACTAATATAAAAGATGGAACATTATATCTTCCAATAAGAGCAGGTAGTACTATCACTGAAGCATTGATTCCAATCTCTACAGTGTATGACGCTGCAAAAGGAAGGCATATGATTGATGGTTTCGGAGAACCAAAAGAACCAGGTTCTGGATATACATCAGCAGTAGTTGATACAGTTATGTGGGGGCGATATTTTCCCAATTGGCCTGGAGATGTTAATGATAGGGTTAAAATTAACTTAACACCTATCGGAGGCCTTGCAAAACATCTTGATGAATTTCTGGACCTTTCTACAGTGATACATGTATCGATAAATGTAAATGATATTACAGATGCTTTTGATTCAGCATCACCTGACCATGACAATACACCAAAAGAATTTGATTTTTATGCTATACAAGAATTCTTCACCGATGCAGGAGCGCCAATGTATGCTGGTTTGGGTCCAAATGCTACGAGTTACAAATCTCTAGTACCTGTGATTACAGTAAGCAACATTGGCGCGGAGTTTGGTGCTAAAGGGAGTGGTGGATATGCAAACCTACCAAAAGGAAAAGAGGTAATGCATAATAGTGAACGACTAGTAACAACAGGGAATAAGAAAATATACAATGAGACCACTTTGAACAATATTGTTGCATATGATTCATACAGAAGAAGCGGTACTTCACTTAGAGTTCCACTTCAAACTTCTTATGCAAAGGATTTGGTAGGTAAAACCCTTTGTGTCATTACAAATATTGATGACATTGCCGCAAAATTGTCGATGAATGTGGAGAGTGTATATTATCATCCAAAAAGTCATGGAAATGATGATATAAATTTTACCAAAACAAAAACACTATTCAGAAATCCAATAATATTGGATTTTAGTCAACAATCAACACGAAGTGTAATAAGTTTAACAATTTTGTGGGGAAGCCAAGACCCTAGCAAGGTAACAACATCTTAGGAGATTAATTTAAAATGACAAACAACATACAACCATTATATTCAGGAGGGGACCCTTCATTTCCCCTATCACCGGCGCCCTATTACAGTAGGACTGAAGATAAAAATGTAAACTTTATTGACGATGGATTGCCTGAATATGGTAATTATAAATCTCTTGCATTTAGACCTGGATTTTCCCTACAAGCATCCGAACTAAACGAAATTCAAGAAAACTTTCAGTTGCAAATGTCTTTGACGATTTCAATGATGCATAACTGGATTACTTCTGGTGCAGGAAGTTTGTGGATGCCTTGGGAACATAATTCTCCTGGTGGAGAAGGTGGTGCTTGGACTGCGAACAATCACCCTCCTGTTGCAATACAAACAGGAATCGGTGTTGGTGGAGGAGCCGATGGAGCCGGGCATAGTCAAGAGAAGGTTGTATCTGGTCCTGGATGGAGGGGTGCAACACCTTTACATCCTTTTAAATCTCCATATCAACAACCAAACAATACTAGTAATATGAACTCTGTATTTGTATCGGGTTTGGTTAATAATAGACTTACATTTACATTTAATCCAGGATGGTGGTTAGTGGAAGACAAAGGACATTGGGCGGGTGAGGATATGCCAGAAGGTGTCAGTGGATTAAAACATTGGATTTATTTAAAAACCCCAATCGTATCTGACGACATCAATGTATCCACATCAATCGGAAGATATATTACCGTAGGTCTTAAACTAGAAACTTCTTATGTAGAGTGCGGAACAAACCCAATAGATGGAGATGAAGAACTTGCAGATAATGCAACAGGTATTCCCAATTCAGCCTCTTGTGGTGCAAGTAGGTATAGTGTTAATTTCTTGGGGGATATACAGGAAACAAATGCTGTCGTGAGTGTTGCAATTCCAGATGCAAATTCAGACTGGAGTGTAAACCATCCTGATTTTGTAATAAGAGAAAATATGAATCCTGTGTGCGTTGTGGATACAACAGATAAGGAAGTAAGATATATGAATAATTTGTTAATTACGACTTATTGATGGTAGAAAAGGTATAAATAAAGTAAAGAGATAACATATATGGCAAATGTAGACGACAATTATTACGACATACCGTATCTAACAGGTGACGACACCTTTTTGGATTGGGTTAATCATTACAACAATTATGCTGTTGAGAAACTCAACAAAATAAGGATTTATGATGGAGTTTCTGGCGATGGTGTTGGACTCACTCTTGGAACTACTGCTGACGGTACAACTTGGGGTGGAGTTTTTAGAGTTGATTTAAATGATACAATAACCAAAGGTATTACATTTAGTGATGATATTACTATTCAAGGAACTTTAAATCTTGATAATGATTTAGTAATAGGTGGAATTAAATCTAGATATGGTCATTCAGCAGGATTAACTGGAATTTCTGGTGGATATACTGTTGGACAACCTGTTAGAATGTCTACTGTTGATGGTGATTACTCTGGATTGGATTATGGTTATGGATTTACTCTTGCACAAGCGAGTGGTACTACTGGTGCAGAAGTCTATGGTGTTGTTTCTAAAGTAGTTTTAGGAAGTGCGCCATATACAGAAGATAACACATATTTTGAAGTTACTACAAATGGTGTAATTCAAGGCGACTTTACTGAAGCAAATGTTACAGGATATGGTCTTAGTGCAGGTGAAGTATATTTCTTAGACCCAGGCGTAACTGGTGGACTTACTACAGTCGAACCAGTAGTTTCAGGACAAGTTAGTAAACCTGTTTTGATGGGTATTACTTCTGATAAGGGATTAGTTCTTAACTATAGAGGACAATACTTACAGGGTACAGGAACTGGTGGTACTGGTGGTATAGACAATAATAGAAGTATTGTTCAGATAGAGGACAGTGTTGCTTTTGAAGTTGGTCATGTTGTTGGTTATGAATTAGACGCAATAAGCGAACCAACTGCTGATTCTTACGGTTGGTTTATATGTAACGGCGATGCAGTATTAAATTGGGACAAAGCAGTAGGTATATGCACTAAAGCAAATTTTGATGTTGGTGGAAATAAATATATCGAATTGGCAAACAGTGGATGGGTAGACGAGTTCCCATCAGAGAGTCAAACTGGTGTGTTGTATGTGAACCAAACAAACGGAAAACTAACAAGTACTGACCCAGGAACAGGTCAAACAGAAAAGATATTTTCTATAGTTTGGGAAAACGGTGGGACTTATCGTGGTATTATTCTCAACCATTTATCAAACATTTCATCTGATGCAAAAATTAGTAACTCTAATGTTGGTTCGTGGGCGACGCGTTCTTCAACTGCTAGTGGTGTTACATTCGGCAGTGCAATTAATTCAAACATGATGATTAATGGTGGGTTTGATGTATGGCAAAGAGATATCGGTAAGAGCAGTTCTTATGGTTCAACTGGAAGTACATACTTTGCAGACCGTTGGGTAAGGGTTGATGGTATTTCTTATGGAACAGGTTCAGCATATACTTCTGCCAAGTGGAACATTGAAAGACAAACTTTCGACACAAATCAAACAGAAGTATATGGTCAACCAAAATATTATTGTTCTATACAGAATGATATTACAACTGGTACAACTTTAGACTATGTTCATGTTGAAAATAGAATGGAAGATGTTCGCACTGCAAGAAATGAAACAGTGTCATTGTCGTTCTGGTCTAAGTGTGGTGTCACTGGTTCAACAATGGATATTGCTGTTACACAATGGGATGGTAGTACTTCAACTACAACATATCCTTCTACGGTTTCTTTGGGAACAGTGTGGAACAAATATGAAGTAGCATTCCAAGTTCCAAATATAACTACAACTCCATCAGGAAAACATTATCTTGGTGTTGGATTTAGAACAGAAAAATTATCAGGTACAACTTTAGATTTAGCAAAAGTTAAATTGGAAAGGGGATTAGTTGCTACAAACAATCCTTGGACCGAAGAAAATGAAGAACATGATAAATGTAAGAGATTCTATCAAAGAAGTTATAACATGGATGAATCTACACATACAGTAACTATGTTGGATAATGATACTCCAAGTATAAGTTCTGTAGATTTTACAATTACACCAGAGAAAGATTATTTTTATAAATTCCCAGAACCACTAAGAGATACTCCATCGATTACATTCTATTCGCCTGCTAGTGGATATACAGGTGATGTATATAATCGAACTGCGAAAAAAGATTTAAGAAACACATCTGGAACATCTGGATGGAATGATGCAGACAGAATAGCAGGTGTAGGTGCTACTACTATTAGTGCAGATTATTATGATAAGTATGGAATTTATATTAGCATTCCTTCGGGAGCAGTTATATTCGATAACATTTCATTGCACTATCTTGCAGATGCAGAATTAGATGATAACATGGTTTGGAGAAGGCCTAGTTAATACAGGAGTTAAACAATAATGTCAAGTACAAATACCAGTTCAAATCTTTGGGGAAATACAAACAACCTTGAGATTTCTAATAGTGGTGCAAGACTTATAATGTCGCACCCCATCAGTGGATTTTCTGGTGGAATTATGACGCATGCACTTTTTGGTGAAACTGCTGGTGACGGTGTTACGGCTGGTGATGTTGTTCGATATGATACAGTTCCAGATTCTGTAAGTTATAATCAATATACAAAAGCAGTTGCTAGTTCATCAGAATATGCAGAGGTTGTTGGTGTTATTGAAACTATAGAAAATGATGTGGTGAATGTTGTTCTATCGGGACAAATTAAATTCCCTACTGCTAGATTTGCAACAGCAGATTTTCAACCCTCTGGAGTTGGTGGAGCGTCTGGTGGGAATGATGTTTACTTTTTAAGTGGAGTTACTGCTGGCGGTATTAGTAATCTTGCACCAAATGTTGCAGGACAAATTGCAAAACCAGTTCTTCAAGTTGCAAATGATGGTGTGTTCAATGCACATGTTGTAAATTATATTGGATATCAAATTGGTGGTAATGTTGCTGGCAGCACAGAAAAAGCCGCTGTAGAAGGTGCTATTAACGAAGTTGTTGATTTTGATGGTAAACTTACTATAAATGAAAATAACTGGCACGATTTGAGCAAAGAAACATGGTTGCCTTATGATTCGTCACATTCCACATATACAGACAGAACATATCAAGGTTTCTGTGAGAACTATCTTGCAGGTGGAATTTATGGTGCAGAGTATGAGGGCATTGTTTCTTCTACACCGTCAAGCACGATGACAGGCCAATCGATTACACAGAGAGATACTAAAGGCAGAACAGAATGGAAAGGATTGGTTGTAGGTGTAGATACACCGTCAAACACAATTACTTTTCGTTCTACAGAAAAATCAAGCAACGGTAGTATAAAAGAACCAGATGTTACTAAGAATTTTTACCACAACAATTCTCAATATACACCTACTACTATCACAAAAACGGCAGTTAAAATGCCACTTATAGTTTCTAATGATACTGTTTCGTTTACTGACATGTATGGGGTTTCAACAACAAAGAACAAAAAATATGTGATGCACATCGCAGGGGATGATAGACAGGCGGCAATGGTGATTGCGGATGACATCACGGTTCAAAAGATAACAGCACTCGGTTTATTAAATGTTACAGATGCTGACGGAAATAATATTGCAGATTTAGCAAAACAAGTAAAATTACTTTCTGATGATAACGATACAGCAATGGCGGCACTTGGCAAAACTAAAACAGCACCAACTGTGTGATGAGGTAATAGTTCTATGGTAGTATATGGTAGCAGTTATTTTAAAGTTATAGGGACAACCGAAGTAACTGGACCTACTGGTAATACTGGTGAAACTGGACCATCTGGGCCCTCTGGAGCAACCGTAGCGGGACCAATTGGGTGGAGTGGTGGTGGTATCACCGCAATGTATAAAAATGCAACAGGTGGACTTTATACAGAATTTGAAAGATGGGAATATGGAACTTCTATTATTTCAAATTGGACAACTCCTAATTCTATTATAGGACCTACTGGTAATACAGAAACTATTATAGATGGTGGAAATACTTATGATGCCGTTGGTGGTGCTACAGTATTTAAGGTTCAAGATTCTTCCCATAAAATTACTATCAGAACCATTGAAGGTACTGGTGGTATTTTAACAAGTACAGCATACAATGAACCACCAACGATTGACTTAAATTACGACCGTGGGAACTTTGGTTACTTAGATGTTACAGGTGGTTCTGGTGTTACTGGTCAGTTAGTTGGTGGATATTTGACAGGACTTACTGGAGCAACTTATAATATAAGTGGAACTTCTGGTGGTATTAGTGTTAAACTAAAAAGTTATAAAGAAAACTCAAAATATTTAAGTTTCCGACACAACAATGACGGTTTAGGAACGACATATGAAATATCAACATATGCTGGTGACTGGCCACCATATGATTTGCAGTCTGGCGGAGTTAGAGGTATATTAGAACCAAATAAGTTTGGTATAGTTGAACTAGACTTAACTACTCTTGACGGATTTGATTATAGTGTTGGTAGTACTGGACCAATACAAATAATTGATATTGCAGATGCTAGTTTTGGTTACACAGGAAATAATATTGGTGTATTAACGGATGTTGGTAAATCCTTTACACTTATAGTTAAAGGTGCAACATATGGAAATCAAAACAATTACCAATTTTCCAATGTTGTTTGGCCTTTCGATAGACAACCATGTTTTAGTGGTGGAACAGATATATTTAATTTCTTCTGGTTGCCGTGTGACCCAAGATATTCTGATTGTCCAGGTCCTCAACATGACCACGGTAGTATACTTTGTCCAAATGGTGCCGCATGGCACGGAAATATAGTTCAATGGAAATCTGCTGATACTAATATAATAGAAAACACTTCTGAGGACCCATTTTTCTGTCATGATAACAATCCCGATGCTTTATGTGGTGACTTTTTATATGATAATCCAACTGGATTAGTTAATATAAACGGCAGCGAAAGACAATCATTTAGTGATGATGGTTCTACGGGTGCTTGCTGTAGAGGAGAAGGTAAATGTATACACACAATAGAAGGTTTGTGTACAGGATATTGGCATGGTTCTGCAACAGTATGTGGTGGATTAACTAGTGGATGGACAGGAAGTATTTGTTTTGATACAGGTGCATGTTGTGTTCACTATACAAACTCTGGAAAAATAGAATGCTTCAATGATTTAAGTGTAGACGATTGTATAAATCTTGGTGAACTTTTAGATGTCGAAACTTCATTCGGTGGACTATCAGCAGACTGTAGGAATATGGACTGTGATAATGCTAGTAGAAGTTTGGGTGCATGTTGTGATGGTAGAGGAGGATGTTCACAGAAAACAAGAAGTGGATGTCTTACACTCGGTTATCATTTTCATGGAGAAGGAAGTATATGTTCATTAGATAATGGAACTGAAATTTGTTATGGTGGAACAGGTGCTTGTTGTTATTCGGGTGGAACATGTGTTAATGGAATTACAGGAAGTTCGTGTATAGAAGATGGTAACTTATATGCAGGTGCTGGTATAGATTGTGATGATATTACATGTAGAACCGATGAACATAGTAGTTGCGTTGCATCTATCGCGGGGTTAGACCTTGTGCCTGGAGATGAATATGCAGGTGGTATCGTGGTTGGACTTTATAGACCATTTGGTTCACAGGTATTCGGTTCATCTAGTTTCGGTAAAGATAAAACTGCTACTTGGAATGAATTGATGCTTGGAGCAACTGGTTCTTTAACGGACAATTTGGGATTAACTTGTGATATATATCGTTCCAAATATGACTGGCATGGATATGGTTTTACTTCAGAAAAGGGTTGCCCAGATTATAATAAATTATCATTAGAGGATGATGAACTATCAAGACCAGATGCATACTATATGATAATCTCACCATCTCCAATTGCAATAACTGGTGATAGACAGGTTGTAAACTATAACAATTCAGACTTTGATGGTGCGACTCAAGAATTCTATTGGGGTAATAGAGGAAGTTCGTGGGGACCACTTTACAATCCAAACACAGGACAGGTTGATGAGATAAACGAAAAATATATTGAAACAGTATTTAAACTTTCTGAAGGATATTGGTTTAATGAAAATATTGGTGAACAATCATTAAATGTTTTAGGAAGTCATACATTTACATCATGTAGAAATGCACGAAGACTTGGTACAGGATATGCACAGAAACTTACAACAAAACCTTTGCAGTCTGCACATGGACTTTGGCATAGAGCATGGGGAATTTACAATAATATCAGAATCATTAATGCTGACAATGTTTTGTATAAAGGGTACGATGATAAAAATGGTCACTACTCATCAACGGACTTTGGTCCAGGATTGACAAGTGATTATATTTCTGCATTCAGAGCAACAAGATTAATGGACGATGCCTTAACAACTATTACAGGTGGAACAGGTTCAAATATTCCTGAAGTTTCCTCGTGGTATGTTCCAAGTCATGATGAAATGTCATTCATTGCTTCCAACTGTATAACCAGTAGACCATATGACTTCAATTTAAATGCTTCCTTGTTGGTAAAGGGTGCTGTTCCACTTGATGGTTGGTATTGGACATCCACTGGTGCATTCGATGAAACAAAAGGAAGAACTGCATCAGGAGAAGGTGTTATAGGTATTGGTGGTTCTACTGCTGACCCAGGCACTCTTGCATGGGCAATGAAATTTAACATAAATCAAGACGAAAATAAGTTCATGGTAGGAAAGAAAAATAGAACACAGAATACATATAAAGTAAGACCTATTCGTTTAGTTAGATGTGATGGTAAGTATGCAACGGGTGGGGATGGAAATCAAAAACTTTGGGATTTACCAAAAACATTAAGAGATTCAGACCAAGGAATTAATCAATAACATGCCAGTAATTTACGGTTCAAGCAGAATACAAGAAACAAGTGTGAGTGGTTCTATTGCAGGACCAACTGGCAACACTGGACCTACAGGACCAACTGGCAACACTGGTCCACTAGGACCAACTGGTGATACTGGAATTATTGGGGAAGGAATTACATTTGACCTAAATTATGACTTTGGTGGTGAAATCGGAGTAGGAGTTTCATATGGTATAACCTCTGGTGGTAATTCTTATGGTCTTGGAACAATAACATTTACTCTTGATACAGGAACAACAATTGCAGTAACAGGTTGTACAGGTGCAACAGGTGATGGTATTAATTTTGATAATGGTCAATGGCATACATCCTTTGAAATTGATAATACCTATACTAACCACCAAGATTACAGTGAAATTTTTTCATATTTAGAATCAAATGGTACTGCTGGCGGGACTGCATATTTTAGAACTCTCACTTCAAGTGGTAGAGATATTTCTATAGATGGTGTCACGGATTATTATATCCGAATAAGGGGAGCAACATACGAGTATGGTATTATGGGCAATACTGGAGAATTGCTTCACATATATGATGGGTTGTCTGCACATGGTTCATTAAATACTTTCTGGGATGATGATAAGAAAAATCTTACAGCAAGATTAACAACATTTAGAGAAGCAAAAGATTCAGTAAATCTCGATAGTGAAGATGAAATTACAAATACTTCGAGTGTTGGTTCTTCTACTGGTCAAACTGGTGCGTTTGTTCCATTCACTTATATAAGTACAAACATTGACGGTAATACTGAAATCTATTCTGGATTTCATATGGGACAGACACACGATGCGGTATTGGGAACTTCTACAGATGTAACACATGTGTTTAGCAATTCAAAGACAACACATGATACTCAATATTCAAGTGCAAGCGCTCTTGGTTCTTGTTGTTATTGTACTGATAGTACGGTAGGGGAGGATTATCCAGGATGTGTAGATTATGTTACGCAAGATTATTGTACTAATCTTGGTGGTGTGTTTGATACAACAACTTGTCTTGCAAGACCAGAAGGACCAAACTGTTATTCAGAAGGTGCATGTTGTGTAAATGGAATATGTGCAGAAACCTCTTTGAATAAATGTAGAAATGTTTATGGTGGTTTCTATGTTGAAGGACAGACTTGTATTGGTGTTGAAATTCTAGGTGGTTGTCCAGAACCCTGTCAAGCCACAGGTGCTTGTTGTGTAGAGGGTTCTTGTTATGAAATGAGTGAATATCAATGTTCGTTTGAGTCTAACAGTGTATTCTTTGATGGTGGTGTGTGTACAGGAAGTGAGGCTGTAAACTGTTGTCTAGAAGGAGGCATTGGTGCTTGTTGTGTGGAAGAAGCATGTTATGAAACTTCCCCTGCGATTTGTTCAACTCTTACTGCATCGGATGGTTTTACTAAAGGGGTCTTCTGGGGTGTCGGTTCTCGATGTGCAGGACCTTCAAGAATTGGTGGTGGTGGAATTAATGAAGATGCCGCATATGCACCATTTAATTGTACATGGTCACCAGAGAGTGGAAGGGACTATGATGGTTGGATTGCAGATTGGGGAACTGGTCCTGCTGGTTTAGTTAATGTTGATGGTGTTTGTTTAGATGCAAGTGGGACCCCATTATTTGGAGGCAATGGACTTCCAATATATCCACCATGTCCTACATGTGTTGGATGGAGGCAAATAATAGGCGGCGGTCCTTGTGTAGATGAAAGTGGAAACCATGTAAACATTTGTGCATGTGAAGGTGTTGGTTACGGTGATGGACCTGGACAGTGTTATGTTGAAGACCTTCCAATATGCCAACCAGGCAGTGTAGATATAGAAAACCAATGTGAGGGTATGTGTTGTTACCGAACACTACTAGAAGGTACTTGGGATTGTACACAGAAAACAAGAGATGCATGTTCAGATATGAACGATGGTGTCGAGAATATTTACTCCCATATTAAGTGGAGTGGATGTTCGACTAATAATTATAGTTTATCTATCCCAATAATAGGACCTCCATCGTCTTTGGGTGGTAATCACTTGCTTGCGCCAGAATGTGTTGGACAAAATCTAACAAGCAGTCCAAATGTAATGTTGCAAGTTGATACTAATATAGAGATGTTCCAATTATCAAATATTATTAAACCCGCACTTACTTCGTTTGTAGACCAACTAGATTCAACATATGAAAAAATAGGATTTAATGATTCCGTGTTTGCAGACACTTCGGTGGATGTTTCTCTTACCAATAATTATGCAATAGTAAAAGAAGGCATACACAGTATGGCAATTGGAGATAGAGTACTTGCTAGACCGTTGGAATATGTTGGTATTAATTTTAATAGTGCTACACAAGGAACTCACGGAAAAATATTAATCATACTGTCTAACGGAAACATGCGTTCTATAGAAGAAAAAGATGCAGCGATTGAACAAGCACGAAAACTAAGGGATGAAGCAGGTGTTATCATTTACGCTATAGGTGTAAACACAGGTGAAAATTCAGACCTTAATTTCGTGCGTGAACTAGCAACACCTAGTGTTGATGGAGTGGAAGAATATTATAAAACAATTACATCCAATGAAATAAAAAATACTTTAAATCAAATTGGTCATGCAATTTCATGTGGTGGTGAGGATGTTACAACTTTTACAACAACAATTAGTACAGGTAGTATTATATTAGCAGATTTGACTCCTTATGAATGTTGTTGTGACCATGATGGTACTGATTTAAAAGGATTAGCAGGAGGTAATTTAAATAATGGAATTACCGACCCGAACAATATGTTGTGTTGTTCTGATACTGGTGACCCTTGCCCAAGTGGTTATCCTACAGAAGAATTAATGTCAACATGTTGTTTCTGGAGAATAGAAGGGGAAGGCGCTGTCAACGAAACTATGGGTCGTCAATGTGAATGGATTGGTAGTGAGGGCAGCCCTGCACATCCATGGCTAAGTGCTGACGAAGTTTGCATGGCAATACATCATGGTACTTCTGCTTCAGACTTACTAGATAATAATTGTGAGAATGTTAATATGGATGGTTGTTGTTGCTTCAATGATACTTGGTCATTGGAATTGAAAGGCCTTGAATGGTTATCTGAATTTGATGATTGGCAGATTCCAGAAGCAGGTGATTGTATTGAACAAGGATGGGGTATGTACTATGCATACCAAATGAATGAAACTCGTTGTGACTTTTACGGTGGCTGTTGGGTACATCAAGGAACATGTGATGGTGGTGTTGTCGGTGGTGAATGTCCAAACGGCAATTCCTGTGGATAGTTGATATAAATATATTATGGAAACTTCTACAAGGAATGAAACACAATGCCAGTAATCGGAAGTAGTTCAGTAACACCAGACTTTAACGCAGTTGGACCATCAGGTCCAAGTGGCGCTACTGTTGCTGGACCTATAGGGAATACTGGAGCGACTGGTGCAACTGGTCATACTGGAGCAACTGGTGTTCATGTTGTTTCTACTAGCAAAGAATTTCCATATTTAAATCTGCACCTATCCGTTGGTTCTATAGTTCAAATAGATGGAGTTGCAGGCATAACTGGTGCAACTGGTGCAGTTCATGGTGTTAATCTTGGTGGTGGTATTACAATATTTAGTACAGTAGGTAATGGTGTTACTGGTGCTACAATGTGGTTCAGGGGAATTACTTCTGATGGTTCTGTTTCTGTTTACTTATCTCAAGATAGCAACACTATTGCTATTAGTGGTGATAATAGTAAACAGGGAGGAACTGCGGATACACTTTCTACAGATAGATTCTTATATCTTTCTAGTGGTGGTACTGCTAGTGCTTCAGGATTAACATTTGAATCTGGTGGGATAATGTCATTTGATAATACTGTGACACTAGACCCAGAAGAAAATATTATAACTATTGGTTCTGTTGCAAGTTTCGATGATATTGTTGGCATTACTGGTGGGATAGTTGTTGAAGGCGGAGAAACTGCCGGAGATGGTAAAGGAATACAATTAGAAGTTAGACATGCTTCGGTATATAAAATTTATACACCTATTGGAATTGGTGGCTTTACTGGGGAATTTGGTTCAGATGAAGTTTTTAGTTTCTCTGCTATAGTTGATGGAAATCATATATGGACTTTCCCATCAAATATTTACTTTGATGAAGGCGATGCATACTTCTCCTGTGCAGAAGATATTGTTAATTTTATAACGACTGATGGTGGTTCTACATGGAATGCTTCATTTTCTGCCAGAGGATATGGTGCAGAATATGGTGAGTGTGATGGGATACAAACATTTGGTTCTTGTTGTTATAATGATGACAATGGGTCACAACAATGTATAGAATATATTACACAAAATTCTTGTCAAGAAGATTTCAATAATGGAACTTGGGCCTCGCAAATTTCTTGTGGGGAGAACTGTGGTAGAACTGCGGAAGGCATTTGTTGTAGTGAAGGGGGCGAATGGGGCGCCTTTCAAGACACTGGACTTTGTATTCAAGGTTCGGGAGTTGCAGAATGTAATTACTTCGGAGGAAGTTTCTGGAATTATTTCTATTATGATATTGAAGGGGAGTTATTAGTAGGAGAACCAGAAAAAATTGAATGCACAATGACATTACCAGAGGGGTATGATAAATTATGTGCAGAACCTTGTATAGAAAGTCTTTGTTGTAAAGATGGTGTGTGTATTGGTGATTCGATAGGGAGTACAATACACGGTTCAGTTTCACCACTAATATGTAAGAGAGTTTTTGGTGGACAAGTAGTAGAAAACGCAGTATGTGGTGAAGTGGATTGTTGTAATTATAGTAAGATGGAAGGTGCATGTTGTTATCCAGAAATTTCAAGTTGTGATGTAATATCTGCATTTGACTGTACATCGAGTGGTGGTATATTCATGGGTCCAGATACTGAATGTTTAAATGATATCTGCTGTTTCACTGATGAAATAGGATTATGCTGTTTAGACTCTAATGCTTGTGATTGTTGTGGTTCGGGTAGAGAAAATTCTAACTGTTGTAAAAATCTAAACAGTTCTATGTGTCAAAGAATTGGAGGCAGATGGATTGGAGGAAAGACTTGCCCAGAGAGTGGTAATTGTCAATGTGGAACTTCTTCACTTTGCGTAGAACCAGACGAACCAACAGGTGCGTGTTGTATTCAGGGCCAATATGCAAACCAATGTATTAATAATCAAACCCAAGATAATTGTGTAGCATTGCTTGGTGGTGAATACATGGGAAATAATAGTACTTGTAGTGATGAGTTATGTGGATGGTCGCCTGATGCTGGTGCATGTTGTAGAGGTAAAGATGATTGCATTATTGACACCGAAACAAGTTGTAAAACTCAAGGATATACTTGGAATGGTTCTCCTACTTGTATTGGTGTAGAGTGTTGTGAAGATGATACGATTGGTGGATGTTGTTGGCAGCAGACTGGTCACTGTGGTATGAACTGTTTAGATTTAGATATTTGTCAATGTGATGAATTACCAGGTGGTGTTTGGAATGCCACAAAATGTACAAATAATGTGAGTGGTGGATGTGTTGAAGAATTTGGTGCTTGTTGCGTGACAGATAATTGCTTGACTGTTACTTGTTCTGAATGTCGCGATGAACATGGTGGTGTTTGGTTAGGTTATGATATTGATTGCTCAAGTAATCCCTGTAGTATTGCTTCAAATGGTGCGTGTTGTAATAGTGGAGTATGTTCGATGACAACTAAACCAAGGTGTGTAGGCGAGGGTGGTGACTGGCAAGGCGATGGGTCGATTTGTTGGAACACGAACTGTATTGTCCCAGAACCGACTGATGGTGCGTGTTGTATTTCTGAAACATGTTTTGAGAGTGGTGTATACACTGAACAAGAATGTATCGATGCAGGTGGTATATATCAAGGCGATGGTGTAGAGTGTGTCGATGTAACATGCACGACACCATCACCAACAGGTGCGTGTTGTTGGGGTAATTATAAGTGTTCGGAAATTACTGAAAGTGAATGTAGTGGTGTTTCTGGCACTTATGATGGTGACTATACCCATTGTCCAGCGAAAAACTGTACCGCACCAACTGGTTCTTGTTGCACCACCGATTGGCAATGTCTTACAGAAGAAATTGAAGCAGATTGTCTTGCCATCGGTGGAGTTTGGGATGAAGGCACAAACTTATGTGTAGATTGTGAAGAACCAACTGGTTCTTGTTGCACTGCCGATTGGCAATGTCTTACAGACCAATTTGAAGCAGATTGTAGTGCCGGTGGTGGAGTTTGGGATGAAGGCACAGACTTATGTGTAGATTGTGAAGAACCAACCGACCCAACAGGTGCATGTTGTGATTATGTGAGTGGTTGGTGTGGCGTCATTACTTCAGCAGATTGCAACATTTTGAACTATTTCTATGCTGGAGATAATACTACTTGCGAAGATATAACTTGTTGCAGTGGTGGGGATATTGGACTGTGCTGTTATTACCAAAATGGCGTGCATTATTGCGAAGAATTACAAGAGTGTGTATGTGATGAGTATTACGGTGAGTGGCTCGGTATTACTGATTGTTCCCAGTGTTCAACGAACGATGTGGGTGCGTGTTGTTCTGCAACTGAATGTTATATAACAACTGCTCAAATATGTCTTGCTAGGGGTGATGAGTTTAAGGGGATAAACACTCTGTGCGGTGATGGTAGTATATGTGATGACCCAACTGATGTGCAAGGCGCGTGTTGTATTATTAACAATCCTTGTATCATTTTCCCACCTGACGAGTGTTCATTGCTTAATGGTGTATATGCTGGAGATGATACTACTTGCGAAACCAATCCTTGCGGAAGATGTTGTAATCCGTGCGGTGATGGTTGTACTTATTCTTCATCGAATTCATGTGGTAGTGGTGGAATATGGTCCGCTGGGGATTGCGATATGCCATGTGTTGCGGTCACGACTTCCGGCGCGTGTTGTCCACCTGCGGTGCCATGTAGTGGTATAGATTTAATTTTTACGGTTGATGTGAGTGGGTCTATGGGGGCATTGTTACCCGCGGCTAAAGAAGCAATAAATACATTGATTCAAAATTTCATCGACCTTAATGAAGTTGACAAACACCTAGGTCTTGTATCATATTCGGAACATGGTTATTTAAATCACAGTCTTGACAACAATTATGAAGGACTAATTGTGGATGTTCTGGCACTTCAATCTATGAGTTCAACTTGGATGTCTAAGGGACTTAATGAAATTATCTTGCAATTTGCTGACGGTGGTCCTGCACAGGACTTCTCGCATCGTGCTATTATTATATTGTCTGACGGCGCAGATGCGAATTCAGAACTCGCGCTTCAGAAGGCATCGTATTTAAAATCTAATGGAGTTACCATATATACTATCGGTTTGGGCGATGGCGCAGACCAGGGTTTTTTGGCAAGCATCGCAACTCCCAATTTGGGCTCAAATATTTATTATTGGTTTTCTCCGACTTCTGATGACCTTGCGTTAATATACAACCAGATATATACTGGCATTTTTGACGCAGAGTGCGCTGCCGAATGCTTCGTGGAGCAACGGTGCATTTGTGAAGCAATGGAGGGCCACACATACCTTGGCGACAACACAACTTGTGAAGTAGAAGGTATTTTTTGTGGAACTCCCAATGACCCTCTCGGCGCATGTTGCCATCATTTTGATTGCGACATTAGGTCTGAGGGTTCGTGTAATGCTACCACTGGTTCTGTTTGGATGGGTGAGGGTACAATTTGCGCTGATGTTCTATGTACTTGCAATGATTCTGATATTGGAGCATGTTGTAATGGGATTGAATCCTGTAGCATGCTAACACAATGCGAGTGTTGGTTGGTGAGCGAAACCTCATACTGGAACGGGGTTGATACAACCTGCATTGATGACATATGCGATACAGACCCGCGAGGTAGATGTTGCCGGGCAGTTGGAGCAATTTGCGAAACAGATATTGATGCAATTGATTGCACTGCACCAGATGTTTGGCACTCTATAAATAGTTGTTTGGGTATTGAATGCAACCAAGTTTATTGCTGTAATTGGAATTGTGCTGGTGGTGATGTAACTTGCGATGAATTCATCCAGTACAACATGGAGTGCGATGCTTATGTGAATGAATGTGTGGATTGTACTCATGATAGTTGTGGCATCATGGCGTGCTGTCACAACACTCCTGCGGGCCCTTTTTGCTGTGATGATTTGCTCTTCGATGAATGCGAACTTTTCACATCCTCCTTCCGACATCCCACGTTGAGTTGTGCCGAGTCTTGGGAGGCTGGTTGGGGTTGCCCATCTTGCGGAGGTCCTCAACCCCTTGTAACAAATTTTGAATATCTTCAACTTCCAGACGGAAGGTGTGAATGGATTGATTGTGATATAAATGGTTGTCCATATCCAGCATGCACTAACGGAACATAAATATAATGGAGATTCTATCTAGGAATAAAAACAATGCCAGTAATCGGAAGTAGTTCAATAACACCAGACTTTAACGCAGTTGGTCCATCAGGTCCAAGTGGCGCGACTGTTGCTGGACCTATAGGGAACACTGGTGCTACAGGTAATACAGGTCCAACTGGTGCAACTGGTGTTCATGTTGTTTCTACTAGCAAAGAATTTCCATATTTGAATTTAAACCTATCAGATGGTAGTGTTGTTCAAATAAAGGGTGTTGGAGGGATTACAGGAGCAACAGGGACGGTTAATGGGGTTAATCTTGGTGATGGTATAACTATATTCAGTACAGTAGGTAACGGTGTTACTGGTGCTACAATGTGGTTTAGAGGTATTACTTCTGATGGTTCTATTTCTGTTTATCTTTCTCAAGACAGTAAAACTATTGCAATAAGTGGGGACGCTATCAAGCAAGGTGGAACTGCGGGGACACTTGCCACAGATAAATTCTTATACCTATCTGACGGAGGAACTGCGAGTGCATCGGGGTTGACTTTCGAGTCTGGTGGTATGATGTCATTTGATAATACTGTGACACTAGACCCAGAAGAAAATATTATATTTGTAGCAGAAATAGAATCTACTGACATTGTAGGTATTACTGGTGGAGAATATATTAGTGGTGGAGAAACTGCTGGCGATGGAACAGGAATACAATTAGAAATACGAAATGGTTCTGTATATAAAATCAGCACACCAATAGGAATTGCAGGGTTCACTGGTGAATTTAATTCAAATGAAGTCTTTAGTTTTACAACTGTTATTGAAAGTAATAACATATGGGACTGGCCTACAAATGTTTATTTTGACGAAGACGATGCATTCTTTTCCTGTGCAGAAGACATTATAAATTTCATAAGCAATGATGGTGGTGCTACATGGAATGCTTCATTTACAGTTAGAGGATATGGAGTATCACATGGAGATTGTGATGGGATAATAAATATCGGTTCTTGTTGTTTCATAGATGACCAAGGCGATAATCAATGTATAGAATATACAACAAAAGATATATGCGAAGAAAAGAACATGGCAGTATGGAGTATGCTTTCCGATTGTTCGGGAAATTGTGGTCTTACTGCTGAAGGAATTTGTTGTAGTGATGGTGGCAACTGGGGAAGTTATATCGGAACTGGTGTTTGCATCGAAGGAAAAGGTTTAGCAGAATGTAATTACTTTGGTGGAAGTTTCTGGGAGTACTTGTATTATAAAGATGCAGAAACAGACGATGGTGCATGGTACTTAGAAGAACTAGAAACACCCACACCAATTGATTGTTACATCATGGAAGATTTATGTGCAAGTCCTTGTGAAGAAGAATGGGTTGCTTGTTGTGTAGATGGTGTTTGTGTTGGAGATAGTGTGGGTTCTACTGAACTTGGTTCAGTGTCGTCAAATATTTGCAAATATGTTTTGGGTGGTGTTCCAGTAGAAGGTGGTATTTGTGGAACTGTTGATTGTTGTGACCATAGTGTTGTAGTTGGTGCATGTTGTATTGAAGGAATAGAACAATGTCAAGATGTCACCAATCAAATGTGTTCATCCCTTGGTGGTATATTCATGGGACCTGGCACCGATTGTGAAACAGATGTTTGTTGTTATCATATTGAAACAGGAATTTGTTGTTTAAATGCCGCACAATGTAACTGTTGTGATTCTCCATCAGTACCTCAAAATAATTGTTGTAGAGATTTAACATTTTCAGAATGTGACTATCTTGGTGGTACTTGGCACGCTAGTAGTGGTGGTGGTGGTTCATGCACACCAGAAGTTGGAAGTTGTCAGTGTGGAAAATCAGATATTTGTGTGTCTACTGGTGCATGTTGTACTAATGGGATATGTTCCGAAGTTTATGAATCGGGTTGTGTTGGTGATTTCCAAGGTAGTGGTACATCCTGTGACGCAACTACATGTCTTGGTTGTTGCTGTACTTGTGACGGTGGTGAACAAGTTTTAAATAATAGTACATTAGAAGATTGTACGGCAAGTGGTGGAACTTACATTAATACTGCATGTGACGATGTGCCGCCTGAAACCTCTTGTTGCGCTGCCGCTGGTTGTACAGACGATTCTGATTGTCTTTTCAATGGGTTGCAATTCTGTTGCGAAGACGGGGTGTGTGAAGTATGCCCGGGCGAACTTTGTGCAAACGATAACGATTGTCCTGATGGAAGTTGTTGTTGTGATGGAGTATGTGGTGACTTAAAAGAATCGGGAATTCCCGGCCAATGCGTTGCTTGCAATGGTGGTGGAAGTTGCCCTGGTGCATGTTGTGTACTACCAAACACAGTATTCGCGCATTGTGCCCACACAACCGAAGAAGCATGTGAGGCGAGTGGTGGTGGTTTTCATGGATGCGATAGTACATGTGGGATTCTAGAACAAATCTCATGTGCAGAACCCGCCGATATGTGTTGTTGTTGTTGGGCAGGTGGTGATATGTGTATGCCATACTGGCCTCAATTTGGTGGAGGGTGTGGTGGTACATGTTACCATCCATTTTCACCGCAAATGTGCAAGGATGGACCGTGTTGTGCAACACTGGATGAAGATACTCCACTATTCCTGAGAAGCGCTCTTTTGAGATGTTGTGAGCCGGGTGATAATAACAGTTCGCCGATGCCAAATTGTAATGGGTGTATTGGTGATTGTCTTGAAGACGATATGTTCGGAGAATGTTTTGGTGTTGGTGGTTGTACTAGTTGCGAGTGTGAAGACATGTGCGGTTTTACATGTGTGGATGGTGTATGTACTGAAGAAAGATGTTGTGGTTTTTGGCCATCAGATTGTCCCGGTGGTTTCTATTGTAGTGACAAGTGTTGTATGAATCACCAACAGTGTTGTGGCGAGGCCACAAGTAAATGTTGTCACGAAATTAGTGAAACATGTTGTAAGAGTGAGTGGTTTGACGGTGTTGGTTGGGAGCCAACCACATGCTGTGAAAAACCAGGTATGATGTTTCCGTATGATGATAATCCTTGTAATGCAGATATGGACCCCACAACTGATATCCCGGATATGATTGACTGTGGTTGCCAAAATTGTCATCAACAAAGTGGATGTGATGCTTGGGGTGGGTTCTGGGTTGGTTCTAGTCCAACCAATGGCACATGCTGGTGCAGTCCGTGCCACACGGTGCAAGGTTGTATTGCCCTTGGTGGCGCTTGGGTTGGTAGCAACAACTCGCAGGACCCTGGGTTTTGTGATTGGGGGTCATGTCATACAACAGGATATGAACCGTGTGATGCCGATTATTTATGTGTAATAACAGACCATAATTATTGCGATACTACCACAGGAGTATGGACTTTTAAAACTAACACAACATGTAGAGGTTGCCTCATACAACCGGGAGAAACCTGTTGCGCGCATGAATGGGCTGATGGCGAACCAGAATGTTGTGCAAACGAAGAAATTCTTAATGAAGTATTAATAGACCCAGGTGAGTCCTGTTGTTTAAGTCTTACTGGAAAAGAACACGAGTGTTGCCCTTGGTATTGGGACTTGGACATTCCGTATGATGATTGGAAAAACGGTTGCTGTCCCGGTTTTGGAGAAGTTTCTTGTTGTGGTTGGGAAGAACGGTGTGACTGTGCTGAACCTCCTAATTGTCACATTGTTCATGAACAATGCGGAACTATTTTGGGTTATAACTGTATACCACCAAACATATGCGATGGAAGTGGCAATCCAACTGTTGAACAAGAACCACCTTGGTTTGGGCAATGCTGTACTGGTTGGACAAAAGAATGGGACTGTGGTGGTCAAACTTCTGATGACCCAGAGACCGATGGCAATTGTCAATGGACCGGAAATTGGATGTGCTGTCCAACTGAAATGGATTGTATGATGCAAGATATGGATGCTGTTGGTTACTTTACAGGTGCGGATTTGTGTGGTTGTTACTATGTTAGCGATAATGGTGGTGACTGTGGAACGGTAGAAGGTGGTTTCTGGGAAATAGATGGTGAATGTATCAATGATGGGGTGGGATATTGTTGCAATGGTACACACCTTACTAGAACGACTTGCTGTAATGGAAACTGGAAATTGGCCTGTCATTGGATGGGGAATATTGATTGCGATTGTGGAATATCTACTGGTCACAATGACCCATACGACCTGCCAGATACTGGATGTTGCGATGGAGCATGTATTGATACTCGCGCGGGGGGGCCCAACGATGGGCAGTACTGTTGTGATGGCGCCATCATGTGCATCGACGGCGAATTTTATTCTGGAAAAGGATGTTGTTGTAAAACTGACCAAGTTACTGGTGAATCATATGAGTGTGTGTGTTGTCCTGTTGGCGATTCGCAAGGGTTGATGGACCAGAAATGTTGCAACAATGTATGTTATGACGATGTGACCCAACTATGTTGCGGGGTCTGGCCAGACGACCTAGTAATAGTTGACAAAACTGACTTTGTATGTTGTGATGGAGCGCCGGGTCATATTTGTTCGACTGCGGGTGACTCTGCATGTTGCGCTGCAGGGTGCGCGGCCGATGGTGGTGTTGGTTCTGTTTGTTGTCCCCAAGGTTGCGTTCCACCTGGACAAGTTGGGTGTACACAAGCCAACTGCGCTTCGCAGGAGGGGTGTGGTACGGACGACTGGGATGGTTGGGGTTGTTGGAGTCCTGGAATCGAAGAAGATTTGGAAGAACGAGCATATTACTCAGAACCAGCAGTTGCTCCAGATAATGCAGGTATGGACCCATCCATGCCAGGCTATGTTCCATACTATCATAGCACAGAAGAACCAATTAAAGAAAAGAAAATATCAAACACCACAAAGAAACAAATAACAAAAAATTCCACAGAAGGAATTAGTAGATATATGGTGAATGGATTGTGTCAAGAAATATATTGTGAAGGGAATTGTGAGTGGCCTCGATGTTAATGATTATAAATAAGATAAAGGAAACTGTATGAGTATTCAACATAGGTCTAGAATTAAATCTATTGCAGATTACACCTCGAACGCAAATAGTCAAGGTGCATGTTGTTACGCTCGTGCAGAAGGTCCTGTAGCAGAATATTATAATACTTGTGTTGTGAATGGTGGTCACTGGCAACCTGTTGACGATATAGGTGACCTCACACAAGTTGCATGCCCTAATTTGGGTGTAACTGGTTGTTGCTGTTCTTGCAGTTATGTAGATAATTGGGGTGGAGGGCAAGGTGTTGATGGTGCAACTGGATTTTTTGACGCATATAACGAAAGTAGTCAAAACTGTGAAATGATAGATACAGACGACCCAACCTTGGTCTTCCCTTGTTACCAAGGCGGTTTACAAGACAATATAACTTTTTGCGAATGTTCTGATAGGGGTGGTGTATGGGCGCAAGGAATATCTTGTGACACATATACAAAAATCGAACCTTACGATGATGATGCAAATGCTCCAGATATGGTGAAGATTGGTGCATACCAGTTATGTTCAAGGGGTGGAACGCAACCTGATGTTAGATGGCCTGGTGCATGTTGTTCTGGTAATACTTGTGACACTACTTGCTCTCCAAAAGAATGTGCAGTTATTGGTAATGCTCATGGAGCAACAGGAATTAGTTGGAATCCAAATAATTATTGCATTCATCCAATCGGTAATGGTTGGTATGACCCTGATAATCAAGGAGGGGATATTGTTCTAGCAGGATGCGACAGTGAACAATATACATCAGGAGAAAGTCAAGGATTTTATGAAAAGGATAAAAGAAGTGGTGTTTACATTGCAAAGGGCAATATAAATGCTTTATTGTTTGATAATTATTCTGACACTTTAAAATCTAGTTGCTCATATTTAAAATCCAAAGAATTAGTTTGTAGTAATGAAACTAAAACAATATGCGATGAATATAAAGGTATTTGGTCTGGTTATAATAAAGATGGAAAACAAATTGCATGTTCAGATACAATTACCACAGACATACAAGCATATATGACAAATAAAAATAAAATACCAAGAAGTATTATAAACACTTGGAAACTTGGTGATAGAGTTTTGGCTCAAGGTAGATATCTTGGTGAATTTATTGTTGCAGATGATACACACAGTCCAGGCAGTGAATGTTTTGGTACATCAGAAAACACAGGTAGTTGCTATCCTTATTATCCAAAAAATAATGATAATACTAAAAACTCTAATAAAACATTTGCTATAATAATTGCAGAAAATGATTTTGGTGGTTCAAATTTGCCATATGAAGCAGACTTAAATTCTTCCGATGTGTTGAGCAGTTCTAGTTGGGATTCTTGGTATAATCACTCACACAATAATCTCAACTTGACAAAAAATATCAATAGAACATATAATAAAAATGTTTGGTGGAGTTGGTGTATAGCATCAAAAGATTTATGGGGATTCGTAGCGAATCAAGTTAATGATTTAGATTTTATTACCAATACAACGATATCTGATGATACTCCAAATTTCCCTTATGCGGGGTTACAAAAAAATAATGTTACATTCTATTGGACATCTACTTTTGAAATCGGTTTTGATTATGGAACTAAAACACAATTAGTATATTGCCAAAGTTTCGGAGATTCTTCTAAAGTTGTTTTATCTAGACGAGATAACAAACATAGAGCCAGAACATTTCTAGCACTTGAAGTGGTAGATGATTAAACCTAATAAAATTCTCTTGACAATGTTAGTATATGGTGTATAATATTATTGAATTCTTAAATTATGGAGATTTAAATGACAGAAGAACAAAAGAAATTTAGAAAAGTACCCATTAACCCCAACCATAGGGGATTAAAGAAAAAATTGAGCATGGTGCAAAGTTTTGCTGTGGCTCTTGCTTCTAGAAATATAAACAACAATAAAATTAATAAACCCATTAAACAACTTAGAGTTTTAAGTTGTTTTGGTAATACCGAAAATGGAGGAGAATTGCCTCCCTGTGAATATCTACAACAAAGTGAAACTGACCCCACTAAACATATCTGTGGCGGATGTGGATGTGGAGATGCCAGTCGAACCTTTTTGATAGCAAATGCAGATGAATATGGTAAATTAGATTATCCAAAATTATCTTGTCCCCTGCAAATGCCAGGATTTACAAATTATATTGTAAGCACCCCTGACGAAGCAGAAGAACCTGTTACTAGAAAATACTACATTGAGAACATTGACTACGATAAAGTTCAAAATGTTTCTGTTGTTATTGGGGAAGAAATTACAGAAGACGACATAAAAGAAGAATCTTAAATAATTAATACGCCATCTTGCTCATGATGCTTTTATACATATATTGTAGAATTTCTATAAATATAAGTATCAGGAGTATTTTAAATGGCAAATCTTACCAGTAGAGATGAATTAATTGATTATGCTCTACGAAAATTGGGCGACCCAGTAGTAGAAGTAAATGTAGATAGACAACAGTGTGAAGACCGTCTTGACGAGGCTCTTTTATTGTTTTCTGAAAGACATCATGATGGCACAGAAAAAGCATATTTCAAGCATAAAGTAACACAAGCAAATAAAGATAATCTGTATATTGATACTAACGATTTTGGTCCAGTTAATGGACTGACTGCTGATGTTGATGCACCTACAGGAGCAGATATAGTAAGTGTTACTAAGGTGCTTCAGTTTGGAAATTTTGCTAACATTAATATGTTTGATGTAAGGTATCAAATGGCTCTAAGTGATTATTTTGGAATTAATAGAGGACTAGGATATAATAGTTCTATGGGTCTTGCCCGATATCATTCAACAAAACAATACATTAATATGATTGAGGACTTTTTTCAACCAGAAAAAATGATTAGATTTAGTAAGGTTAGAAATAGACTATTTTTAGACATGAGGCAAGATGACCTTACGGTAGATAGATATGTTATAGTTGAAGCATATGTAAAACTTAAATCTTCTACCTTTTCTGAAATATTCAATGATATTTGGATGAGGAAATATACCACAGCACTTATCAAAAAACAATGGGGACAAAACTTATCAAAATTTGAGGGGGTTCAATTGCCTGGTGGAGTTTCTCTGCGAGGAGAAGCAATTTCAAGTGAAGCAAATGAAGAAATATTAAGACTAGAGGAACAACTCCTATTGACATATGAACTACCAATTAATTTTGATGTAGGTTAAAGGTTTATAAATGGCTCGTAATCCACACTTTAAAGAATATTCTGGAGAGCAGAATGTATTAGAAGACCTCACCATTGAAACTATCAAAGCAATGGGTAAGGACATGGTCTATATTCCTAGAACTTTGGTCAACGAAGACAAACTCTTTGGTGAAGACCTTATTTCTAAGTTTGATGATGGTTATCAATTAGAAATGTATATTCAGTCCGTAGATGGATTTGAAGGTGAAGGAGATATACTCTCAAAATTTGGATTGGAAATTCGAGATAGAGTAGAACTATTAGTTTCTAAAAAAAGATTTGAACAGACTGTCGGTGACTATGAAAGTGTAACCAGACCTAAAGAAGGCGATTTAATATATTTTCCGTTGAGTAAAACTCTGTTTGAAATTAACTTTGTAGAACATGAAAATCCATTCTATCAATTAGGAAAACTTTACACATATAAACTATCATGTGAGGTATTCACATACAGTCACGAAGAAATCGATACTGGATATACGGATATCGATAGTGTTGAAAGTTCTACAAAGAAATTTGCAATTGAATGGGATTTGGGAACTAGAGTCAGTAGTAGTGTATACACCAATTTCTTTGAGGGTGAAACCGTATATCAAGTGTCTGGTGTTACTGGTGCGACTGCTGAACTTGCCAATGCAACTTCTACTGCTGTTGTTACTGGTTGGGATTCTACACTAACCAAACTAACAGTTACAAATATTGTGGGTACTATTAATGTTTCTGCTTCAGAAACAATTAAAGGTGCAGTATCTAGTGCAGAATATCCTATAACAACATCTACCACAACTACTCTAATTATACCACACGAACCAGAAGACGATAGCCCAATTGGTGATAATGAAGATATTGAATTGATTCGTGACCAAGATGATATCTTTGACTTTACTGATACTGACCCATTCTCAGAAGGTGAGTATTAATGTTTACACAATTCTACAATGAATCTATTAGAAAATTAGTAATCGGATTTGGTTCGTTATTTAATGATATAACCGTTAAAAGAGAAAATGTAGATGGAACGACCAAAGAAATTATTCGTGTTCCTCTATCATATGGTCCAAAAGAAAAGTTTATAAGAAGGATACAAGAGGGTAGTAGCATATCCAGTGGTGTGCATACTGAAATAACACTTCCAAGATTGGGATTCGATATTACTGGAATAATGTATGACCCTCAAAGAAAAGGAAATAAGTTAAGAAAAACTTCGGTGAAATCATCAGACGGTATATCTACTTCTTACAATTATTCCGAAGTTCCATATAATATTTCATTCGGTTTATATGCATTCTCAAGAAATCAAACAGATAACTTGCAGATTATAGAACAAATACTTCCTTATTTTACTCCAGAGTTTAATGTTTCCGTAAAGGTTAATAGAATTAATTCTAATGTTGACATTCCTATTGTTTTGGGTGGTGTGAGTACAATAGAAGAATATGAAGGTGAATTTGATACTCGGAGAAACTTAACTACTACTTTTGAGTTTACAGCAAAGACTTACATATATGGTCCACCGAAGACAAGCAAAATTATTACAACAGCAGAGATAGATATATTTGGTTCATCAGAAAAATTCAACTATCCTGTAGATGGCGTACACGACCTAAGAATAGGAATAACAGGTGGATATAGTGGAGCATCTGGAGCAACAGGTGGATTCACAGGTGGATTCACAGCAGGTAACGAATGGTATGGAGATTTTTATTATGAAACATAAGAAAAGTGTAGATGACAAGTTATCAGAAGCATTAGATACAGAATTTAATACTAAAGAGTTATCAAAACCTATACCCGCACACGCGAAAGCAATTGAGGTGAACGCCGTTGACAGCGAAAAGGATTATTGGTTGGTTCGTAAGAATATGAAAGAATTAATAAAAACGGGAGAGGATGCGATTGATGGTATTATTAAAGTTGCCACAGAAGGTGATGCACCAAGAGCATATGAAGTGGCCGCACAGATGATTAAAACTGTTGCAGAGGTGAACAAAGACCTTATGGACTTACACAAGAAAGTAAAAGAAATCAATAAAGAAGAACTTAATATCAATAACACAACCAACCAATCAATTTATGTTGGTTCGACCAGTGATTTGCAAGACTTAATAAATCAAGAACGAAGCAGAACAAAAGCAATGACCCATGATATTATTGATACAGAGATTGTAAATGAGCAATAAACAACAAGGTTATTTAGGAAATAAACAACTAAAAGAGGCTGGTATTGATATACAATTCACCGAAGAACAGGTGATTGAATATATGAAATGTGCCAAAGACCCTGTGTACTTTATTGAGAAGTATATCAAGGTTGTTTCGTTGGACGAGGGCCTTGTTCCATTTAAATTATATGACTTCCAAGATGACATGATACGAACTGTTCATGAAAATAGATTCACTATTGCAAAACTCCCTAGGCAGTCAGGTAAGTCCACTACGATGGTTGCATACCTACTACACTATATTATGTTTAACCAGAATATGAATGTTGCTATCCTTGCAAACAAGCAATCGGTTGCTAAAGATATTCTCAGTAGATTGCAACTCACATACGAGTATTTGCCACTTTGGTTGCAACAGGGTATTGTAGAATGGAACAAAGCATCCATTAAACTTGAAAACGGTTCAAGGATTATTGCATCATCTACATCATCCAGTGCGATTCGTGGTGGTTCATATAACGCAATTTTACTTGATGAATTTGCTCATGTCCCTACTAATATTGCCGAAGAATTCTTTAATTCTGTATATCCGACAATCTCCGCAGGGCAAGACACCAAAGTGATTATGATTTCAACACCAAACGGATTGAATATGTTCTATTATTATTGGAAGGGTGCGACAAAGAAACCAGGAGAATCTGGCAAAAACGATTATATTCCAATTGAAGTTCAATGGAATGAAGTACCACAATATCCTGGTGGTCCGTTACGAGATGAAAAGTGGAAAGAAGAAACTATTGCCAATACCAGTGCAGAGCAATTCCAACAAGAATTTATTTGCGACTTCTTGGGCAGTCAAAACACTCTAATTTCTTCTGCTAAACTTC
>Ga0209657_1000130_pt1 | contig 51641 bp, 53 predicted proteins | sample SaaInlV_100m_DNA_FD_184650 | JGI IMG/M metagenome (GOLD analysis project Ga0209657, IMG submission 184650) | Marine microbial communities from expanding oxygen minimum zones in the Saanich Inlet - SI037_S3LV_100m_DNA (SPAdes) (version 2) | ecosystem: Environmental > Aquatic > Marine > Intertidal... | reverse complement strand
GAATTAGCCCGGAAAGGTGTCATAAAAGAATTCACAGGTATTTCTGATCCTTATGAAGCACCAACTGATGCTGAAATTGTGGTGAATTCTAGTGGAACGCCACCTGAAGAACTTGTGGACCAAATTTATTTTCGTATCAAAGAAATGGGATATATAGAATAGTGAATTGTAATTCATGAAAAGTAAAAAGATAAATACAAACAGTGAGCTTGATTCACGAATATTAGTTACCGGTGCGGCAGGATTTATTGGGTATCATTTATGTAAATCTCTTTTGGATGATGGTTTTATTGTCCATGGTATTGACAATATTAATTCTTATTATGATCCTTCTCTAAAACGAGCAAGATTAGATAGATTGATTTCTCACCCAAATTTTTCTTTTAATAAACTAGATATTTCTAATAGCTCTGAACTCAACAAAGCTTTTAAAGGTTTCAAACCAACTAAAGTTGTTAACTTGGCGGCCCAGGCTGGTGTTCGATATAGTTTAGAAAATCCCCAAGCCTATATTGAAGCTAATATTGTTGGGTTCATGAACATTCTTGAATCTTGTCGACATCATGATGTTGAAGGATTGATTTATGCTTCCAGTTCCTCAGTATATGGTGGTAATGAGAAAATTCCATTTTCTGTTGATGATCGTGTTGATCGTCCCATTTCAATTTATGCTGCCACTAAAAAATCGAATGAATTGATGGCTCATTCGTATAGCCATTTATTTGGTCTAAATACAACTGGGCTACGATTTTTTACGGTTTATGGGCCCTGGGGCAGACCAGACATGGCCATGTACATTTTTGCTGATAAAATTTCTAAAGGTGAACCCATCCAAGTCTTTAATCATGGAAAAATGGAAAGAGATTTCACTTACATTGATGATATTATTAATGGGACAAGAGCGGCAATAGATAAAAATTATCCGTATGAAGTTTTTAATCTTGGGAATAATAATTCCGAAGATTTGATGGAGATGGTTAGATTAATCGAAAGCCAAATTGGAAAAAAGGCGGATATTAAATTTGAAGGAATGCAACCTGGCGATGTTAAGAAAACTTTTGCCGATATAAAACATTCGCAAGAAAAGTTAAATTATACTCCAACAACAAAGATAGTTGAAGGTATTCCGAAATTTATTGAATGGTATTCAGAGTATAGCTCAAACAAATAACATTACTATTATAAAGTCAAAATCTGTATACATTAGTGAACTGGAATCTTTATTGATATTACGTTACAAAAAATAAAGTGGTTATATTAGGATTATCTGCATACTACCATGACAGTGCTGCCTGTATTTTAAAAGACGGCGAAATCATTGCAGCAGCACAGGAAGAACGTTTTACCCGAAAAAAACATGATCAAAATTTCCCATCCAATGCAATTCATTATTGTTTAAATGAAGTTGGTATAGATTCATCTCAACTTGACTATGTTGCCTTCTATGATAAACCTTTTTTAAAGTTTGAAAGAATTTTAGAAACTTATCTTGAATTTGCGCCTAAGGGTATAAGCTCATTCTTAAAAGCAATGCCATTGTGGATCCGAAAAAAGCTGTGGATAAAAGAGCTTATTAAAGATGAGTTAAACTATTCTGGGAAAATCTTATTTCCAGAGCACCACATGTCTCACGCAGCTTCATCATTTTATACATCGCCCTTTAAAGAAGCAGCTTTCCTTACAATGGATGGGGTAGGTGAATGGTCAACATCCAGTTATGGTATCGGTAAAGGGAATCAACTAGAAATGATCGCAGATATCAGATATCCTCATTCTCTTGGTTTACTATATTCAGCATTCACTTACTACACAGGCTTTAGGGTCAATTCGGGTGAGTATAAAGTAATGGGCCTCGCTCCATATGGAGAACCAAAATATAAGGATTTGATATATGAGCATTTAATTGATGTCAAGGATGATGGCTCTTTTAAAATGAATATGGATTATTTTAATTATAATGTTGGTTTAACAATGACCAATTCAAAATTCAATAAAATATTTGGTGGACCACCACGTAAACCTGAATCTGATCTAACTCAAAAAGAAATGGATTTGGCCCGTTCGGTTCAGGAAGTGACAGAAGAGATCGTTCTGAAAATGGCGAAACATATTCAAAATGAGACGAAAATGAAGTATTTATGTCTTGCTGGTGGAGTTTCATTGAATTGCGTGTCTAATGGTAAGCTGTTACGATCTGGAATTTTTGATGATATATATATCCAACCGGCTTCTGGTGATGCAGGTGGTGCACTGGGATGTGCACTTTTAACATGGTATCAATATTTAGATAATGAAAGAATTGCAGATATTAAAACGGACTCAATGAAAGGTACCTTTCTAGGACCAGAGTATAATAATGATGAGATTCAATCATATTTAAACAAAAAAGGGTACAAATATCAAAAATTAACTGATGAAGAATTACCAGAACAAATTGCAGATCTTATTGCAGATCAAAAAGTTATCGGATGGTTTCAAGGAAGGATGGAATTTGGCCCAAGAGCATTGGGGGCCAGAACGATCATTGGTGATGCGAGATCCCCTGAGACTCAAAAAACAATAAATCTTAAAATAAAGTATAGAGAGAGTTTTAGACCTTTTGCGCCGTCTGTAAGGGCTGAAAATATATCAGAATATTTTGATATTGATAGAGAGAGCCCGTACATGCTGCTAGTTGCAGATGTAAATAGAATTAAACAATTACCAATGACAAAAGAAGAGAATTCTTACTTTGGATTAAAAAAACTAAATGTCGTGCGATCTGAAATTCCTGCAGTTACGCATGTAGACTATTCAGCGCGTATTCAATCAGTGAATAAAAAGACAAACCCAAGGTATCATGAGATGCTTACGCAATTTAATGAAAAATTTGGTTGCGCCGTTGTTGTCAACACGTCATTTAATGTACGAGGTGAACCCATAGTTTGTACACCGGAAGATGCTTATCTATGTTTTATGCGTACTGAAATGGATTATTTAATTATAGGTAATTATTTATTAAGCAAAAATGACCAGGATGCCTTAGATAATGATACAGATTGGAAAACTAAATTTGAGCTAGATTAAAAATATGTATGATGATTTAAAAAATATACGAAAAGATAATAAGGCTATTAGAGACTTTGGAATCCTAATTGGTTTTATTCTATTAATTATTGCAGGTATTTTGTTTTATAAAGAAAGAGAGTCTTATGAGTTAATCATTTTGTTGGGAATTGCATCTATAGGCTTAGGATTAGTAATGCCAATTATTCTTAAACCATTTTATTTGGTATGGATGATTTTCGCCACCGTCCTTGGATGGATAATGACACGTGTAATATTAAGTTTGCTCTTTTATATTATAGTTACACCGATTGGATTGATTCCACGATTCTTTGGAAAGCAGTTTCTTGAATTACGGTGGGATAAATCAAAAGAGTCTTATTGGAACTATAAAAATAGCCACAGAATTAGTCATAAAGATTTAGAGAAACAATTTTAAGATTTAGGAGATAAAATGTCTAAGATATCAATATTATATGAATTTTGGGAATTTTTAAAAGAACGAAAAAAATGGTGGTTAGCACCAATAATAATATTTTTAGTATTATTTGGAACGCTTATCGTCCTAACCGAAGGAACAGCAATTGCTCCATTTATATATACTATATTTTAACTAATGAAGCATAGCGTCGAATTCATAGGAATGCAACCTGGCGATGTTAAGAAAACTTTTGCCGATATAAAACATTCGCAAGAAAAGTTAAATTATACTCCCACAACAAAGATAGCTGAAGGGATTCCCAAATTCGTTAAATGGTATCAAACCTATAGCTAATTCAAGAAATCTAACAATCATCGAGCCAAAGTCTGGCTGGCAACCCATTGATTGGAAAGAACTTTGGCGATATAAAGATTTATTTTATTTTTTGGTTTGGCGGGATGTTAAAACCAGGTATGCCCAATCTGTATTGGGTATTGGTTGGGCAGTAATTCAGCCAATATTTAGTATGATTGTTTTCACAATTGTTTTTGGAAAACTTGCAAAGATTAATTCTGATGGCGTTCCCTATGCCATTTTCAGCTATACTGCGCTCGTTCCATGGACCTATTTTTCCGGAGCATTAACAGGGGCCAGTGGAAGTTTATTAGGTGCATCTGGCATGATGACTAAAGTATACTTTCCTCGGCTTATTATTCCCATGGCACCCGTCATGTCAAAACTAATCGATTTTGGAATTGCCTTTGTCATTCTTCTTTTGATGATGGCATACTTTGGTTTCATGCCATCAATTCAAATTATCTACCTGCCCTTATTGATTTTAATCATGATGATCACTGCATCAGGGATGGGCATGTGGCTGACGGCCATGGCCGTCAAGTATCGAGATATTAATTATGCCATGAGCTTTTTCGTCCAATTGCTCATGTATGCAGCGCCGGTGGTCTATCCGGCAAGTATTATTCCGGAACCATTTAGATTAATTTATGGATGTTTCCCTATGGTGGGGGTTATAGAAGGATTTCGTTCTATTTTATTAAAAACGAATCCAATGCCTTGGGATCTGATTGGCGTTGGGTCAATTGTAGCCTGTTTTTTATTTATTTCAGGTGCATTTTATTTTAGGCGAATGGAAAAATATTTCGCTGATGTGGCATAAATGAATGACATTGCAATAAAAGTGGAAAATTTATCTAAACGATATAGAATCGGTTTAAAAGAAAAGACTAATGATACATTTTCTGGAGCATTGGGATCAATATTAAAAAGCCCTTTTGAAAATATAAAAAAATTGAAAAAACTCACAAAATTTGATGACGAAAATAGTTGTGACGATATTATTTGGGCGGTAAAAGATGTTTCCTTTGAAGTTAAAAAAGGAGAAGTAATTGGAATTATTGGTGCCAATGGTGCGGGGAAAAGTACTTTATTAAAAATATTAGCTCAAATTACTCACCCAACATCTGGTAGAGTGGAATTGAATGGCCGTATCGCAAGTCTTCTTGAAGTAGGTACAGGGTTTCACCCTGAACTAACGGGTCGGGAAAATATTTATCTGAATGGGACCATTTTGGGTATGACCAAAAAAGAAATCGATAGGAAGTTCGATCAAATGATTGATTTCTCAGGTGTAGAAAAATTTATAGATACGCCTGTTAAACGTTATTCCAGTGGTATGCGAGTTCGTTTAGCATTTTCAGTCGCTGCCCATTTAGAACCAGAAATACTGTTGATAGATGAAGTATTAGCAGTTGGCGATGCGGAATTTCAGAAAAAATGCCTCGGGAAAATAGAAGGTATTTCAAAAAAAGGGCGTACAATCTTATTTGTGAGTCATAATATGGCTGCAGTTCAAAATATCTGTGCTCGGTGTATTCTTATAGATGAAGGGACAATTATGATTGATGATGATGCCGAGACGGCACTTGCATCTTATCTAAATGTTTTCGACGAACAGGTTCTTAAAAGTTTTTGTAACGAATTTTCGTTAATAAATGTACATGAAAAGGTTAGCCTGAACTCCGTTAGACTTATTGATCCGGCAGGGAATGAAATAAATACCATAAGCAACAATGGAAAAATGGGAATTGAAATAATCTATACTAATACATTCTTTAATAAGCCAATTATACCATCTGTGAATGTGTATAATAATCACGGTAAAGTTTTATTTTCTTCTGTTAGAAGAGGACAATATAAAACTGATGGTAGCACTAGTGGACGAAATAAATATATTTTATGGTTGCCTTCCAACTTTTTTTCAAATGGCATATTTAATGTGGGAATTAGTTTATTCTCTCCTTCATCGATGTCATCTGAACGAATCATTCAAACTGGCAAAACTTTGTCCTTTAAGGTTAAAGATAAAGGCTTAACGGATATTATTGGAGTTCGTGGTTCGAATGTTGAGACCTCATTACGCCCTCAATTCGAATGGACATATGAAACAACTTAAGGGTTCAATACATATTATTTCATCCAGAGTTAATTGCATTAAAAAGTGCCTAGAATCACTTTGGAATAATTACAATAGCAATCATAATTACCCAGTTTATGTTTTTTATTTTGATGATATATATGATTCGCTTGATTTACAAAAAGACATAATAGGTGATACGGGACAAAATGTAGTATTTAAGTCAGTACCCTATAAAACACCTGATTTTATTCCAGAGAGTGAACTTTACTATAATCGCAAAGACATTCAGTATGTGAATACTAGCTTTTCAATAAACAGAAAGGGATACCTGCACATGTGCAATTTTAAAAGCAATATGTACGGATATGAAAATACTGAATTGGAGAATTATGATTTCATTATGATTCTCGATGATGAATCAGGATATCTAAAAATGATGGATTACGATCCCTTTGACATCATAGCAGAATCTGGTGCATTATTTGGCGCGTATTTATGTGGTCAGAGGTTATATAATGGGAAACCGCATCAAGGACATTTAGATACTCGCAATGGTTTGTATCAATTCACAAAAAACTTTATTGATTCCAATAAAATAATACCCAAGTCTGAATCATTAATTGAGATTATGAAATATCCAAATCCCGAAGAAAAGTTCCATTTTTTAAATTGGGCTGATACATATGTGATTAATACGAGTATTTTTAAAACCGATAATTGGAAGCTCTGGATTAATGCAGTAAATAAATCAGGTGGGGTATATAAATATCGTTGGGGTGATAATGAAATTTATAGTTTATATGCTCATATATTTATCGGAACAATATATAATTTGAAAACCGTTGATGATGGATACCATGATCAAGGTATGTTCAGAAGTTTATGTGATTTGGCACCTAACGTAAAGAATATTATTAAATAAGAATATATTTTATTATGAAAGATAAAATAATAGAAAAATTTTGTCGTTTAGATGAATTAGGCAAGACTCTTTTAACTCCATTTGTTATTTCAAAAGAAAAAAAGACTCTTTTTTTTCACATTGCTAAAACTGGCGGTTCATCAATATTTAATCTATTACAGAAAAATAATTTAGATGATGGTATTCTTTCTGATAAAAACCTTAACTACAATGAAAAGGTAGAATATTTTTTAGATGTGATTGATCATTGGGATGAGTATTATAAGTTTACATTTGTAAGAAATAAATATGACCAACTCATATCTCTTTATTATTACGATAAGACATTATTAAATAGTATTTCATTTGAAAAATTTATAAAAGAACATGTGAGTAGGGATTCAAATTATTTTCCTAACTATGATTATTGGATTGATCAGTATTTTTTAACGACGATTGATGATAAACCAATTTTTAATTTCATTGGACAATTCGAAAATTATAAGAATGATTTAGTAAAAGTTTGCGATCAAATTAATATTGAATATGAGGATATAAGAGCCAATATAGGAAAATACAAAAGGACTGAAAAGAGAACATATTATAATGATGAATTAAAACAATTAGTTGATCAAAAATTTGAATCAGAAATTAAATATTATAACTGGGATTTTGAAAACAATATTAGTCAGGAAAAACTAAGAAATGAAATAGAGAGTTTTTCTAGCCTCTGGGAAGGTGGAACTACACTTTCAAAATATGGTTGGGAAGCATGCTTGGAACCAAGGTTAAAAAATGGTGTTGATTTAGAAAAAATAGAAGAAATTTGTATTTTACCATTTATTAATGAAGAATCAATCGCCCTTGAAATAGGGACGAATGGAGGGGCCTGGCTTAAGAGGATGATGAAAGCAAAGAATTTGATAGGCACTGATGTATTGAGTCCAGAACATACTGGGTTTTTCAATAATATCCCACAATCTGATAAAGTAGAATATATTCAGGTAACTGATTTTTCTTGTGATGAATTAGAAAAGGACAGCATCACCTACTTATTTTCGTATGATGTATTCTGCCATATATCATATTCTGGCACTGAAGAATATTTAAAAAATTTGTATCCAAAATTAAAAAAAGGGGCTGACTGTTTCATTATGATAGCTGATCCTGATAAATATATACACGAAAATGGTAGGAATAAACTAATGACATCAGCAGGTTTTGTTGATTGGGACCTTTTTGTTGATGATTATGATGGTAATCCAGTGGCTGGGAGATGGTACTTTTATGGAATTGATAGATTCTGTTATTTACTTAAAAAATATGATTATAAAATAGTGTCAAAAGATGTAATTGGAGAATATGATAAAAAGAGCCCAATCGTACATTTTAAAAAGTAATTGAATATACTTTACATAGATCCCTATTCTGATACATCGTATTCTAAGCGTTATCTGTATTATGAGGGGTTGTATAACGCGCTAATAAAAACAAATGATGTTTATCTCCATCGTGATCTAATTGTTGATTATAATGCGATAAAAAAAGACGTCCCATTTACACCAGATGTGATCCTTTTTGGTCTATCTTGGTTTGAGAAACATCAATACTTTGATAAAATAAATAATCTTGATATTCCCAGTGCGTGTTTTATATTCAAACCAGCTGTAGATCTTCAAAAAAAAATCGATTTTTGTAAAATTAACCAAATTGATCTAATTCTGACTCCGCATAATCAATTTGAAAAATTTAGTGAAATGTCAGGTGTCCCCGCTAAACTATTTCCGTATGGGTTTGACCCAGCTATTTTTAAACCAAGAAATTTAGAGATAAAGTATGATATCGGATTTAGCGGTGCTTTACATGGGGCTAATCATTATCCGAACGGTGCATTTAATAATCCAAACATTCGAGAAAAAATCAAGGATCTACTTAAAGATATAGAAGAAATAAACTTTTTTTGGAAATCAACTGATATGTTAGAGACAGCCCGGATACACGATAATATCAAGTATGCAGAGACAATTAATAAATCCAAAATTTGGATCGCTACCCAAGCGGCATTTTGTGATATAACACCTCGGTATTTTGAAATTATGGGATCTGGGAGCCTATTATTTTGTGAAAATAACCCTATTGAATACAATAAAGTATTTCAAAATGGGTACAATTGTGTCGAGTTCGAAAATTCTTTAGATAATTTTGTTGAACTTTTTACGAAATATTTGAATTTACCTGATGAGACTCAAAAAATTTCTCAGCAGAGCGTAGAAGATGCTAATCGGCACCACACTTGGAACCACAGAGCAACCCAATTAAATGAACTATTTAGTGATCTTTAAATGAAACTAATGAAACATTACGGATCAAAATTTCAAAAGATAAAAGATTTATTAAAAATAAATAATCCAATAATTATTGAAATTGGTGCTCATTATGGTGAAGATACGTTAAGGTTCTTAGAGGCATTCCCAAACGCAAAAATCCATTGTTTTGAACCCGATGACAGGAACATCAATATTTTTAATCAGATGGTGAATGATGATAGAGTTGTATTGTATCAATTAGCTTTATCCAACCAAAATGGCAAAGCTAGGTTTTACAAAAGTTTTACTAAATATGAATCAAATATTTTACCAGACAAATATGATTTTATAGCACTTGATGAATATCAAAATAACCTTCTACATAATTCAGGTTCTTCATCACTAAAAAGTGGATACCCAAATTGTTTATCTGAAGAATATTATGTGCAGACCATTCGTTTTGATGATTGGTATAACAGCAATAGCATAGGCTCTATTGATTTTATGTGGATTGACGTGCAGGGTGCAGAATATGAAGTAATTGATGGGATGGGATCCGAAATACAAAATATCTCATATATATGGATGGAATATGGAGAAAATGAATACGAAGGGGCGTTGGACAGAAAACAAACAATAAACCTATTAAAGTCTAAAGGTTTTAAACTAGTTAAAAGCTTATCATCTATTGGCCCAAAAGGTGATTTAGTTTTTAAATACAAGGGTAGTATATTATTTTCTGTTTTATAAACCAATAAATCTGATTCTATGTTAAGAATAATAGCACCTAATTAATGCTCTCTTTGCAGAAAAATTTAACCCTTATTTTAATCACGTCATTATCAATGATTTATTTTGTTGAATTATTGATAACGATACAATATTCTGATAATTATACGATTAATAATGTGATTATGCATACAAATGAAAGCCATTTAGAAAAAAGAATGAAACAAGCCTCAAAACTAGGGATATCTTTTGATAGGCGGTCGAAAATGGAAGTTATTCAAAGTTACACAAGCCCTGGAGATAGTGTCCTTCCCAATTTTCATCCATATGTACTAGTGCGTGACAAGCTCAATAATAATGGGTTAGCTAGTATTAATGACACAATTTTTCCTTTAGGTGGCATATCAAACAAGGTTAGTGTTGGTAGGAATGAAACTGGCCAATGGATGATATATTTATCTGATGAATATGGTTTTAATAATCCACCAAATTCTTTTTTAAAAAAAGTTGATGCCTTTTTAGTTGGAGATTCTTACACAGAGGGTGAAAGTGTTGCTAATGATGAAAATATTGCTTCATTATTAAGGGAAAATGAATTTGATGTCTATAACTGTGGAATGGCAGGAAATGGTTTTTTAGTAGAATATGCAACAATAGTAGAATATGCAACTAAAATAAAGCCGCATAATGTATTTTGGATTTATTCAGCAAATGATTTTTCTGATTTAAAAAATGAATTAGAATCTGAATTATTAATCCAATATTTGAATAATCCAAATTATTCACAAGATTTAATAAATAAACAGTTATTAGTAGATTCACTATTAAAAAAATATTTAATGTTAAAATATCAAGAGTTTGAGGAAATCCAAAAAAATAGAGAGAAAAAATCTAAATGGTCATTAGTTAATTTTGCCAAATTAACTAATACAAGAATATTAATTTATAGGGCAAGGAGAAAATTTGATCACTTTTACAATAGTTTATCACTAACATCAGAAAAATTATCAAGTTATGAAAATGAAAGCACTAAAACTGCCAATGATGAACTTCTCTTATGTTTGAGAGAAATATTTGTTTTATCTAAAACATTGATAAATGGATGGGGTGGTAAATTTTATTTTGTTTATTTGCCGAGTGGTAATACTTATCTAGATGGAAAAGATGATCCATTTAGGGATCAATTAATATTATTGATTAATGATCTACAAATTGATTTCATTGATTTCAAGAATGATTTTGTTAATCATCCGGATCCTTTGTCATTATTTCCCTTACGTAGTTTTGATTCTCACTATAATAAAAATGGTTATAAAATAGTGGCAGATAAAATAATAAATACTCTCAAGTATGATAAAAAACATCAAAATAATAAATAATAAAATTTATTATTAAAACATCTCACATTTAGAATAATTGATCTATGTAAAACTAACAAACGGTTTTGGGAACAATCTATTTCAGTATATAGCAGGTAGGCTACTTGCAGATCATCATAAAAAGGAATTAGTTCTAATTCCTCCTTTCAAAGGTTATTATGGTTTGAATGGAATAATTAAACTTGGATTAAAGTTTGATGCCATTGAAAATCAAATTGATTTATCTAGTTGTGAATTAATTACTGAAAAAAACTATTTATTAGCTTATAAAAATAATCATTACCAAACCAATTTAGTTTTGGAAGGATACTTTGAAGACTATACTTATTATTATGATCATTTAAAAAAAATAAGGACCTGGTTTCCTTTTTCAGCCAAAAGAGAAAATAATGATTTAGTGTTGCATTTAAGGACAGGAGACAGGTTATTTTATAAAGCTCATTACAAATCTAGTGGAGAACCAATTCTAGATGGAACTAGAATTGTAAAAGCCATTAATCAGATTGAATTTGAAAAATTATTTATTGTTTCTGATTTGCCAAAATTTGAAAAAGTTGATATGAATGAGTTTAAACAATATCAATTCCATGTCAATGTATCTCATAAAGATTCTATTGATTATAATTGGGCCCTGCAGTATCATAATTCTCTAATAGATATTTTTAGTAAATATGATCCTATTTTTAAGAAAAGAGAAATATCTGCGGACTTCAGTTTTATTAGATCTTTTAATAATATTCTATTTCAACATAGTACATTTGCATGGTGGGCAGCTGTTCTTAGCGATGCAAAATCAGTAGGTGTTTATGGGCCATGGAGGCCTTATAAAAATTATAATAATAAAAACCTGAGTAAAGTACCATTAAAAGGGTGGTATCAATGGGAATAAATAGATTAAATAAAATCTATAATATCTTCAATTTTTTTTTAAAAAAGAGTATTAAAACTAATCTGAATAAGTATAATACCTATGACGAATATTTAAAACATCAAAAAATAAAAACAACAGATCCAGAAAGAATACAAAAATGGTTGAATGAAGAATGGCAAATTAAGTACGAAGGTTTTAAGGACATATTTGAAAGAAATATACTCTATATAAAAGATAAGGAAAATGCATTATGTTTGGGATCCAGAACTGGGCAGGAAGTCAAAGCCCTGCAAGATTTAGGATTAAATGCAATTGGTATTGATTTAGTGGCATTCTCACCATACACTGAAGTAGGCGATATACATAATTTGAAATTTAATGATGGGGGATTTGATTTTATTTTCACTAACATAATGGATCATTCTTTGTATCCTGAAAAATTTATTTTTGAGATGGAAAGAGTATGTAAAACCAATGGAGTGATAATTATTCATCTTCAATTAGGGAAAAATCATGATAAGTATACTGAAACTATTTTACGTGGTCCCGGACCAATTCTCTCTTTATTTAATAGTAGTAAACTATTAGTTAGCAAACCTATTAGTAATCTTCATGATCAAATGCATTGGGAAATAATTCTGAAAAAGATTATTTGAATGCATTTAATAATGTTTTTCACAAAAGAGATGTCATTAGTTGGATGGGATCGTGTTGGTATATTAAATAGAGAAATAACACTTTATCAAAGATTATTATCAAAAGGGTATGATATAAGTTTTATAACTTTCGGTAATAAAGAAGATCTTACTTATATTGATCTACTAGGCGGTATTAAAATATTATGTAATAAATGGGGATTCCCAAAATATATATATAATAACTATCTACACATCATACATCGAAAAAATCTCAAATCCTGCAATATAATCAAAACAAATCAAATATATGGAGCAGATATTGCAATAAAATCAGCAAAATATTATAAAAAGCCAATTGTGGTCCGTTTAGGTTATCTACCTTCCGATGGTTATAAAGTTGAATTTGGTGTTAAATCACAAAAGTATAAGGATAGCATAATTTTAGAAAAAAATATTTTTCAGAAATCACAGAAAGTGATAACAACCACAAATAGGATTTCAAGTATGATAGCTAAAAATGATGTTGATATTCATAAAATCAATGTTATCCCAAATTTTGTTAACTGCAACCTTTTTAATAATAACTCAATAGATGAAATAGAATATGATATTATTTATATAGGGAGAATAGCAGAAGAAAAAAACATTAAAAACCTATTAGAAGCAATAAAGAAATCTAATTTACGTTTACTTATAATTGGCAATGGACCATTAAAAAAGGAGTTAATGAATTCCTTTGGAAAAAATGGAAATCAAATAAAATGGATTGATAAAGTTTCCAATGAAGAGATTCCAAAATATATGAATCAATCAAAAATATTTGTGTTACCATCTTTTTATGAAGGGCATCCCAAGGTTCTGATTGAAGCAATGAGCTGCGAAATGACAGTAATAGTTTCAAATGTACAAGGGAATAACGATGTTATTATTGATGGTGAAAATGGGTTTTTATGTGATACATCAAGCGAGAGTATTCAGAAAACTATTTTTAATGTTTTGAAGATGAGTGAAAAAAAAATAAATCTGATCAATATTAATGCTCGTCGATTTGTAAAAGATAATTATAGTTTGGATAAAATTGTAACTATGGAAATGCAACTTTATGAAGATATTATGAATGAAAATAATTCTAAGAATTTAGCTTAATGGATAATTGGTAAAAATAGACTACGAAAAATATCATAAATCAGATTCTAGAACCAAACTTTTAGGATTTGAAATAGCACGTTGGGATGCATTAGAGCATTTTATTCCCAAAAATATTCAACAAAAAAAAACAGGTCAAATCTTGGATTATGGTTCTGGAACGGGTTTGCATATTGGTTTATGGGAAAATTTGCTACCTAACTTTGATCTATATCTATGCGATGTAAGCAGAAGTGGAAAAGAAAAGTGTTTATTAAAGTTTCCCAGTTATGAAAATAAATATCAATTAGTCACAAATAACGAAGCACAATTTGATGACCAAAATTTTGATATTGTCTTTAGTGTTGAAGTTATGGAACACGTTGAATATTTGGAGGCTTACATAAAAGACATATATCGTCTACTAAAACCAGGTGGAGTGTTTATTTGGACAACTCCTTGTGCAAATAAATATTCAATCGAATATATTTATTCTTCATTAACAAAGCAAATTGACTCGACATCTGAAGGATACGTACGATGGAGATGGGAAGACCCAACTCATTTGAGACGACTGAAAAGTAATGAAATAAAAAAAGCTTTAATGAATGTTGGGTTTGAGAGTCCAGACTTTAGATTTAGATCACATTTCTTTTCATTTATCTGTACCTATTTCCCTCCAAAAAGAAGATTTAAGAGTTTGAGGACATGGCTTATGAAATTAGATTATAATTTATTTAGGAAAATTCCCAATGGAGCATCTATGATTGGAGCTGCTACAAAACCTCTATCGAGTTAAGGAGTGTATAGTCCAATAATTTCTGTTGTGATGCCAGTCTATAACAGCCAGAAATATTTGCGAAAATCTATTGAGAGTATATTAACGCAGACTGTTGGCGATTATGAACTTATTATAGTAAACGATGGGTCTACAGATAGCTCCGGTCAAATAATCAAGGATTATCAAGAAAAAGATAATCGAATTATTATTTTTACTCAAGATAATCAGGGCGTTACAAAATCATTAAATAAGGGAATAAAGAATTCCAAAGGAAAGTATATAGCAAGGATGGACGCAGATGATATATGTGCCCCAAAACGATTTGAACTCCAGCTAGAATATTTAGAAAAATACCCCAATACAGATATTGTGGGTTGTATGGTCTCCCTAATATCTGAAAAAGGAAAAATAATTCGTTCATTGGATGATTTACCATTAGAAGATTATCAGATAAAATGGCATCTTATTTTTGGATCACCATTAATCCATCCAGCTTTAATGATCCGGAGACGAATCTTTGATGATATCGGTTACTATGATGATAGTTTAAATGTTGCTCAAGATATAGAATTATGGCGACGATTAAGTCACCATATAAAATTTTACAACATTCCAGAGAGATTATTTGATTTGAGGATTCATAAGGAAAGCACTAGTTCATTGTTTCCAAATGAACAAGAAAATATCCGAAATAAATCACTTGTTCAATACATCAATACTATAACAGGAATGAACTATACAATCTCAGACATTCATTTGTTGATAAAATTAATAAAGAATGGAATTAATAATTTTTCTCAATTTCATTTTTTAACCAACATATTAAACCATATACGCATAGCTTTTATTAACAATAAATGTAAGTCAAAATTTGAAAGAAAGTATATTAATGAAAATCTATCTTTGTTATTTCTGCAATCTGCGTTTAAGGCTGTTCAGTCAAATATCATTATATCAATATTTATGATTTTATCATCCATATTATTTAACTATAAAATGATTTTTAAAAGAAAAACATGGTGGTATATGAAACAGGGTTTGTTACAAACTATACCATTAAAAGCGAATTAATTGCATATTTGTTTCGTAGATAGGTCTTTTCCAATTAATGGTAAACCTGCTGGAGGGTCAGGAAGGTATATTTCAAATATCGTTAAAGAATTGAAAGATAGAGGGAATACGATTACGGTTATTGTCTCCCCTACTAAACATTTTACTCCTTCAAACAGTTTGAATAAATCTGTTAATATTTTTCCATACTACTCAAATACTCAAATAATTTGGTACTTAAGTAAGATCCCATTACTTAATGTAATATCAAAGGCATTAGAATATTTGCTTGAAGGTTGGTATGTTTTCCAAACGTTGAATAGCCTACATCAAAAAAATAAATTTGATATCGTTGAATATACAGAGGGAGGCGATTTTTGGAGTTCCTTTTTTAAAATATGGCCTACAATTTCTCATATTCATTGTTCACAGTATACTGTATTGAATCAGTGTAATAAAAAAATTGATGTTGGTGTAAAGCTTAAAAGAAAATTAGAGCATTATTTTATTAAAAGATCCAATAGGGTTATTTCACCGTCCAAAAGGATGATTTCAATTGTTGAAAAGGAGATGGGGAATCAACTAAAGGCAAAAAATGTAATACCGTTACCCATAGACCCTGAAATTCAATTTATGCCAACTAACAATAATCCAAATCAAAAATTAATAGGGATATATGCTTCTAGACTAGATCCATTGAAAGGAGGTGATATTTTAATGAAGTCAATTCTAAGTCTTGACAGCAATGTTAAAGAAAAAGTTAATTTTAAATATTTTGGATATTACCCTGATCAAAAGTTTGAATTAACAAATGTTGAATTTTCTAGTTTTATAGATAGATATAGCTTACTTAAAGAAATAGCGAATGCGGATTTTATTGTAATTCCAACTCTATTTGATAATTCTCCTAATATTATTTATGAGGGTATGGCGATGGGAAAGCTCATTATCGCCAGCAATGTTGGTGGGATACCTGAATTGATTCAACATGGCAAAACAGGATTATTGTTTAATAAAGGAGACCACGATGAATTAAAAAATTTAATTACGGAAATAATCAATAAACCAGATCTATTAAAAAAGCTAAGATCGAATGGTAGAAGGTCCATTATAAAAATGGCAAATATTGAAAAAAATGCAAGGATGAGACTTGAAATATTCAATTCGGTAATAAATAAATATCCATCGAATAGATATTTGTTTAAAACACCATAATATGAAAATTCTCGATCTAGGTTGTGGAGATAATAAAGTTGAAGGAGCAATAGGTCTAGATAATGTAGCCCTGACTGGTGTCGATATTGTACATGATTTATTATCATTCCCATATCAAATAAAAGACGGGACATTTGATATTATTTATCTTAGACATGTAATTGAACATTTTGATATTGATGAAATCAGCCTAGTTATAAATGAATGTCATCGAATTTTATCAAACCATGGTAAGCTAAATATTAGTGTGCCTCATGCTTTTTCAATTGCTGCATATACAGATATTACACATAAATCATATTTTACTTTTAATAGTGGAAAATTTTGGGATAAAACTCATTCCAAAGCTTATTATAAAGATCGAGTTTTACTTTGGGATCTTGTGGGTATTGATGGAGATGTGACTTGGTTTGATTGGAAGGGATATCAATTAAGAAAAATTGACTCATTTCTTTCTTCATTATTAAGAAAAAAAATAATAAAGGCTCTTAATAATCCATTAAACCCTAGTTTAGCGGATAGATTAGTTCAAAAATACTCATGCCAATTTGTTGAAATTAGTTGGATATTAAAAAAAACAACAACTTAAAATTTACTCTTGTATGCAGATGGCTATTCCCGGCAAGTCAGGGAGGCGTCTGTATGCATAATAAGTATCTATTTGACCTATTAAAAGATGATTATAGAATGAATTTAATCTCATTAGAAAACAGCATAAACCAAGTCCATTGTAATACAAATAACATGCCAACTGTGTTTATTAATTATCCTGCAGAAATGCTCCATAAAATTTCTAAGACTAATTTTATAAATAAGTCATTGAGGTTTTATCGTGATAATAAAATATCAAAAGACATGGGAAAGGTATTGGAAACGTCTAAATCATCTATTGTAGAATTTATGGATATTCATAGTGAAGCCTATTATTATTTAAAACAGAATCCGAAGGCAAGTCGGAATACAAAAGTTGTAATTCGCTCACATACACCTTGGGGTTTATTAAAAAACACCTATCTGCCTGAAGAAGTAGATGTTAATGATACATGGCAAGCATTTGAAAAAGAAAATTTTTGTTTTGAGAATTGTGATGCCATTACAACACCCAGTGAAGATTTAAAAAGTAAAATAATCGAATTGTATAATATTCAACCAGACAAAATTTTTGTAATCCCAAATTTGCTTGATTCAAATCATTTTAAGCCGTACAAGGATGATGTTGATAATAAAATAGGATTCAAAATACTTCATGTCGGACGATTTGAACGCTCAAAAGGTGTTGAAACTCTTACCAAAGCATTTATAAAAATTGCAAAGAAATATCATGATGTTTCCTTGATTAATGTTGGGAAATTGAGAGGTTCATCTGCAGATACTTGTGAGTCTTGGCTAGAAAAAGAGAATTTACTAGATAAGGTTTCTTTTTTGGATTTTATTGATTATGAGCAACTACCTCAATATTATCATGAATCAGATTTAGTTATTGTTCCTTCAGAAATATATGAATCTTTTTCTTACACAGTTGCACAAGGTCTGTCCTGTGGAAAGACTGTGATTGCTTCTAAAATCGGAGGTATTCCAGAAACGGTAGATTTTGGGAAAGCTGGCTTTTTATTTACACCAGGGCATGTTGAAGAATTAGAGAAAATAATAGAATCAATTTATTTGAAAAAAGTAAATGTTACAGAAATTGAAGTCCATGCCAGAAATCATATTTTGGAAAATTTTTCCATTCACGCATTAAAAGAGAAATATTTACAATTTTATCAAAGTATTCTAAATTAAAGACTTTAGTTATCATATCTCCTTTTCAATTTATACTCAGACGAGGAATTGAACGGTTTACTTATTCTCTCGCCAATCAATTAGCATACGATTATGATATACGCATTGTTATTTATACTTGGAAAAGTCGGGATGGAATTGATTGGGGGAAATGGCAGAAAAATATTCAAATACGACAAATGCCATTTTCAAAATATCTCCAGCATTTTTTTTCCAAATTTTTCTATAGAATTTGGTTTATGATTGATCGTCCGGAAAAAATTTTAATAAACTTTTTATATCATGGTGAAAGCAGCTTGCCTAAGGATATGGAATATTATTACATCCTTCATTCGCCTGCTTCTCAGGTTCCACATAGATATCATTTTATCAAAAACCACATTCATAAATTCAAGAACATCTCCTTTATCGCTGTTTCACAATTTGTAATGAGAGAGGCAGAGCCTTTCATCAATAAACTTCCTGTAAGCGTGATATATAATGGGGTTGATACAAAATATTTTTCTCCTAATGGGATCCCAAATAAAAGTACTGATTTGGCTCTTGTAACGTTGTCTGCATTGGAAAGTAGAAAAGGAATACAAAACGTAATATCTGCCATAATAAAAATGAATGACCCTAAGATACGGTATAATATCTATGGAGATGGTCCGTATAAACAAGAAATTGTAAATATAATTAAATCATCAAAACTCCAAGATAGAATAACACTTCATCCAAGTAACGAAGACCCGGCGCAATGTTTGAATAACTCTGATGTTTACGTGCTTTTGAGCAAGGGTGAAGCTTTACCATTGGGGCCGCTTGAGGCTATGGCTTGTGGTTTGCCTGTGATTGTATCGGATCATCATCCTTATGATGAGTTTATCCATTCAGATATGGGTTTCAAGGTTAATCGTAACTCTACTGATAGTATTGTTGAAGTCATTTCTGAATTGAAAAACCCAGCTATTAGGTTACGGTTGGGATCAGCAGGAAGAAAAATGGTTGTAAAGTCATTTACGTGGGAGCATGTTGCAAGTCAGTATTATAAAAACATGTATAGTGATTATAATGTCTAAATGAATGAATTAGTATTTGACCAAAAGGAGAATATTTATTATAAAAATCCTGAAGAACGCACATGGATACTTGATCAACTTTTATTGCATAAAAATTCAAAAAAAACATACGAAGAATCATTTGTTTCTAAGTGGAGAGAATATTTAAATGATTATTTATTTCAACCAAGAACAGTACCACACGAAGCGATATTTGATTCATCTTATTGTAAAAGTGAAAGGAGAAAATTTCCGCTGAATTTGGACACTTTTATAAAATCAGATTGGGACAAAATTGAAAAGTGGAAAAAAAATATATTATTTAAAATGCATGGTTTTTTGTCAGCCCACCCTCTTATTAAATCAAAACGTATATCTATACAATTTATAGGCAGTATTGGGTCAAAAGATCCAATACCTTATAGTGACCTTGATTGTTTGATTATTCTTCCATCATTGGATAATTGGGATTTAAACAATATGGTTGAACTTAAAAAGTTATATAGGGTGGTCAACTATTATGCTTATATGTTTGATCCACTTCAGCACCATGATGCTTTTGTATTAACAGAGACTGAATTAATTAACGGATTTTCTTCTTTTTACCCAATGAGCTTGATGGATAAGGCATGGGGGTATGGTAGAGACCATTATTATGCATCAAGTTATAATATTCAAAATAAGGGATGCATAAATTTCATATACAATAATCAATTTCTTCGCCGTATGAATTACCAACAGGAGTTACCAAATTCCCTTTACAACTTAAAATATATATTGTCATCTATTTTTCTTATGCCAGTATATTATTATAATGCAAAAAATAAATTTTATTGTAAAAAAAACTCAATTGAGGAAATAATTAAATCAGATGACACAATTGGTAATAATCTTAATTGGATTTCAAAATTTAGACGTAACTGGCAAAGTAGTTCTTTCCCAATTTTAAAAAAAATGATTTTAAAGGCTGGGATTAATATTTATCCAATTGAAGATTTAGATTTATTTAACAGAAGAATTGAATACCATTTAAGATCTGCTAAAAATAAACCCTTATTACTTAAAGCAACTGAAATTATAAATCGTGGTAATATTATTTCAGATATCTTATTAAATAAATTAGTTCATAATATTTGAATTATTCTATCCCAAAGATTGATTATGATGGCGCTCGAGATGAATACCTTAGGTATTTAAGGAAAAACCCAGGTGTAGTATCAGTTATTGAATTTGGCGAAATAAAGTACCCAGGGTTATCAGATATAGATTGGCTAGTAGTCTTTGATGAGAATCGAACTATGAACTCCGACTATTTGCTGCCATGGAAAAACCTTAGTACTGAATCTAAAATGGCGTTTCAACATCGTCCAATTTTTTATCCAAAAGGATATTTGGATAGTATTAGTGATTTCATTCTTCCAACTCAATCTAAAGTTGTCTATGGGAATCATATAGATTTAAATCAGGATAATTCAACAAATCCATTGATAAGGGATATAACTGTTAGTTTTGAATTTTTCAAGAGACAGAAATTTTGGTTAAATGCAGGAACTTTTTATAATTTTCCATTTATTAAACAAATTTCAATTTTGAAATCAATTACAAATCATGTTGGAAACAATTTATTATCAAATATCCAAGAATTAATAGAGTTCGAGAAAAAAATTGACTTGTTAAGAAATTCAATTTCGTGCGGGATTGATGAACAGCCGGAGATTGATATATTTCGTAAAGATGGAATTTTTGTTCTATTAAAAATTGAATCTTTTTTGAAAAAAAGTATTATAGACAATTTTATTGAGATTCCATCTTCAAAGAAATATTATACAAAAGTAAAGTGGAGTAAAAGCCCTGTATTTAATGAAAAAATATTAACCTTAGATGAAAGATTATTAGCAATACCATATGCCTATACATTACAAGATGAAAATGAAAATTCAACAATTAAATATTGTAGAAATAAGTATCTACTAATTAATAAAATTGTTTCTATTTTTAATAAAATAAATCTAAGGGACGGTCTCATCGGTGATTTGGGGTTTGATAATTGGATTAATCCGAGTCTTAGACACAAACTTTTTCTTTATAAACAGAAACTGTATACTAAGTATTAAAGCGTGTAGTTTAATGTCAAATAAATTAATAAGATCAATTAAGGACATATTTTTTGATTTTCCATTTTCACATGATTTAAAAAATAAATACCAATCAGTCTTATCCCAAAATTGTTTTTTTTCCAATGTGCCAAATGTAAAAAGAACTCATAGGAATTATTATCTCATCTATAAAGAACCGATTGTAATAATAACTTCTGAACAAATTAGAGATTTACAATTATTTTCAGAACATATAGGGAAAAAAAATGAAGCTACATTTTTGGTTTATTTTTGGTGGACCTTATTTGATAACTTTTCAATTTTTGATGAGATAGCATACCAATATAAAGATCATTGTGACAATTTTCCCAATCATAAAATTATTTTTCTATTAAATAGTCAAAAAGAACATGAAATTTTTAAGAGTAAAGGGGTTAAAAGCGAGTTTATTCATCAAAATGCTCTTGTAGATATAAATCTGTTTGAGCCATTAAAGCAAAAAAAAAAGTATGATGTAGTTTATAATGGAAGATTAGAAGAATTGAAACGGCATTATTTATTAAAAGACTGCCAGAAAATTGGTCTTATTTCTGCTTATGTTATGAATATTGATAGCTCAAAGCAAGAATACTTAGATGAATTAAAAAAGAATATACCTCATGCTTTCATGATTAATTCAAATCAATCAACTACAATAGAAAACTTTCAATTTGAAATGGGATTTAAATATTTAACAAGTAAACAAGTAAATGTAGCTTTAAATCAATCTAAGGTTGGCGTTATCTTGAGTGCAAAAGAGGGTGCGTGTTATGCATCAATTGAATATTTATTGTCTGGGATACCTGTAGTTTCAACAAAAAATATTGGGGGTCGAGATTATTTTTTGGATAAAAGATTTTGTAGAATTGTATCATCAAACCCAAAAGCAATAAAAAATGCAGTAGATGAATTAATTAGTTTAGATATTTCACCTAATTTTATTAGAGAAGAAACAATAAAAAAAATGAATCATCATCTGTATAAATTAAAGAAATTATTGAGAAATATTTTGAAGATGGATAAAAAAAACAACAGCAATTTTGATACATTTTGGGAAAATAATTATATAAATAAAATGATTAAATATTCTCAACCATTTCCAAAATCTTTCATTCATGATATTAATTTTTAAAACTATACATAGATATCATAAATATTATAGATTTTAGAAAACTATTTCCATGGGTAATAAGGCGATATTTTAAAAGAATTGCAGATGTACCAGATATGTGGAATACTTTATATAATCTTAAAGAACAAAATATAACTCCTAAAATCATATTTGATGTTGGAGCATTTTGTGGGGACTGGACCAAAAATTCTCTAAAGGTCTTCCCTGATTCAAATTATTTTCTATTTGAAGCGCAGAAAGATATGGCTGACTCTCTTAAGATGATGGAAACCGATCAAATTGTTATAGAAAATATGTTTTTAGGTGAATGTGATGGAACATCTGTCGATTTTTATGAAGCGGGAACAAGTAGCTCTGCTTTGCGCTTTGGGCCACATACTTCTATTAAAAAAAACACCACATCATTAGATAACTATTGTAGGGAAAAAAGTATTAATACTATAGATATTTTAAAATTAGATGTGCAGGGTTATGAACTAAATATATTAAAGGGTGCTAAAACAATACTAAATAATGTTAATCTTATCATAACAGAAGTGTCTTTTATAGACGTTTATGTTGATTGTCCTTTAGTAAACGAAGTCATTCAATTCCTCGATGTTTATAATTTTCAGCTATTTGATATTGTAGATTTCCGACGAAGGGAAATAGATAATAACCTTTGGCAGTGTGATATGTTTTTTATAAAAAAAGATTCCTTTTTATTGAAGGAAAAAAGAAAAGACAAAAAGCAAAATAGACCAAAATAGTTAACTTTGATATGTTAAGAAAATGATCTCAGTTTTCATCTGCACGTACAACCGTGGTAATCTTATAAATGGTACTCTGGAAGCATTGATAAATAACCAGACTCGTAATCCTAATGAAATAATTATTGTTAACGGGGGCGGTGAAAATGATTGCCAGAAAACTCTGGAAAAATGGCAAAAAGAATTCTCTTCTTTAAAAATTATCCAAACAAAAAATAAAAACCTTGCAGCAAGTAGAAATATAGGACTGCCTTACTGCAGTGGAGATTTAATCCTACAGACCGATGATGATGCAAGACCCTTTCCCGATTGGATTGATAGAATTGTAGAAGCCCATGAAAAATTTCCTGGTGCAGGTGTTATTGGCGGCGATGTGATTGATGCAAGTCGTGGAAAATTTCTTTCAAAAATCGCTGATATAGCCACATTCCCCAATCATAAAAAGAATACAATAGTTAGATCTGTTCCAGGTGTTAATTCTTCTTATAAAAAAGAAGTTATCGATCAAGTAGGGAAATATGACGAAACGCTATTTCGAGGTGAAGACGTAGATTACAACTGGCGTGCAATCCAAAAAGGTTGGGATGTACTATATTGTCCAGAGATTAAAGTTAAACATTTACACCGCCCATCATGGAAGGGTCTTTTTCAGCAACATTTCATGTATGGAAGAGCCCACTACTTAGTTAGAAAGAAATGGCCTGAAATGTATTCCCATTATCCTTTGAAAATATCTTCCATTAAGTCATTATTAAAATGGCTCGCATCATGGGGTTGGATACCCTTCAATGATGCTGTTCAAAAATCATCTCGATTAACATCACAAATGAACGGATTTGATATTTTAGTTTTTTTATTTGTGAATCTATCAAATCGAGTGGGGACAGCAATGCAAAGACATTTCTATATGGTTTAATGAAAAAAATTAGAGTTTATACGGAAAATCATGCACCGGAAAGGTTTTGGTTGAACCATTTGGTTCATCCAGTTAGGGCTTTTTTGGGGGATGGAACTGATGATTGGCCGAAATGGGAGAAGAGTTTTTTGTTTTATAAGGATTATTTTGAAATAACATCTGATATTAATGAATCTGATATTGGGTTTTTACCCTTGACCTTAAATTATTATATCAAAAATAATTTACTTTCACAGGTTGATGAATTAGGCAGTATTTTAGAGAATAAGAAAAAGAAATTAATTGTATGGATTGATGGGGATCACCCAGTTAGATATAATAATTCAAATTGTATTTTCATTCGATATTTTGGGCAAAAATCTGAAAACAAACAAAATGAATTTATACAACCAGGGGATATGGCAGAGGATCTACTGAATGAGTTTTTCCAAGGTGAACTGCAAGTCAGAGATAAAAGTGATAAACCGATAATTGGATTTGACGGTATTGCAAATTATCCAACATTAAAATTAGCTGGTACAATTTTAAAGAATTCAGTTCATAATTTTTTTCATTCAATCTTGAAAACACAGTTTTCACCAGATCCCGTCATTCCTTATTTAATCAAAAGAAAAGAAATATTAAAAAAGCTGTCAGACCAATCAGAAATAATAACAAATTTCACAATTCGTGATTCCTTTGCACCCGGTACAATTGGGAAAAATAAGAATGCTAGGGTTGAATATGTAAACAATATTATAAACAGTGACTTTACACTTTGTTATCGTGGAGCAGCAAATTACTCACTTCGTCTATATGAGACGCTCTGCTTGGGGAGAATTCCTTTATTTATAAATACAAATTGTGTATTACCATTTGAAAACCAAATCCCATGGAATGAAATATGTCTTTGGATTGAAGAAAATGAAATTGATTCAATGAATGAAAAAATATTAGATTTTTATCAGTCCATGAGTGCAAAAGAATTTAAAGACAAACAAATCCAATGTAGGCAGATATGGGAAAATTATTGTACTAAAAATGGATTTATTACTCATTTTTATAAGAGTTTAATTAAATCAAATTATATGAAAAATGTAAGAGTATCGGTTTGAAAGTAATAATTCTTGCCGGTGGATTTGGTACGAGATTGAGCGAAGAAACTGATTTAATTCCAAAACCATTGGTCAAGATAGGTGGGAAACCCGTCTTATGGCATATTATGAAGCTATACAGCGCTTTTGGATATAATGAGTTTATTATTTTGCTTGGTTATAAAGGGGAATTGATTGAAGAGTATTTTTTAAATCAACTGGATCTTTTCAATTGGGATATTACCTTTTTGGATACAGGACTAAAAACGGATACGGGTGGGAGAATAAAAAGAGCAAAAAACATGATTGGAAATCAACCATTTTTATTGACCTATGGTGATGGGTTGTCAAATATAGATATAAATAAATTGGTAGCATTCCATCAAAATCATGATGGATTAGTAACAATGACATCAGTTCAATTAGCAAGTCGATTCGGGATTTTGGAGATCGGAGAAAATAACCTTGTTACTCGGTTTAATGAAAAACCGAAAAAGAATGAAGCTTGGATCAATGGTGGATTTTTTATCTGTGATCCTGAAGTAATTAAATACATAAAGAATGATTCTACAACATTTGAAAAAGACCCTTTATCTAATTTATCCAAGGACGGCAAATTGTTTACATACCGTCATCATGGATTTTGGAAATGTATGGATACCCTTAGAGATAAAAGAGAATTAGACACTTTAGCAAAATCTGATAGATTACCTTGGATTTATACGTCTTGAAAGATTTTTTTAACAATATATACGAAGGAAAAACAGTCTTTATTACTGGGCATACGGGTTTTAAAGGGGCATGGCTATCTTCTTGGCTTACGCAATTAGGTGCAAATGTCACGGGTTATTCAAAAGATATACCTACGGTTCCATCTCTTTTTGAGCTATTAGAATTGAGAAAAAAGATTAATCATATCGTCGGAGATGTGCGAGATCATAAGGGACTCTTGAATACAATTCAGATGATAAAACCAGATTTCATTTTTCATCTTGCTGCTCAATCCTTGGTTGGGAATTCATATAATAATCCAAGTGAAACGATGACAACCAATATTATGGGTGTTAATAATATTTTAGATGTTGCAAGACTCCTTGGTAAAAAATGCACTGCAGTCATAATAACAAGTGACAAATGTTATGACAATTTGGAGTTGGAACGCGGGTATCATGAGAATGACTTTCTGGGCGGGAAGGATCCATATAGTGCATCTAAAGGAGCCGCAGAATTGGTGGTAAAGGGGTATTGTCATTCGTTTTTTAAAAGACAAGATTTAATTCGGGTGGCGACTGCAAGAGCAGGAAACGTTATTGGCGGTGGCGATTGGGCAAAAGACAGGATTATTCCTGATTGTATCCGAGCTTGGGAAAAAGATGGGAAAGTGAAAATTAGAAATCCTCATTCAACACGACCTTGGCAGCATGTGTTAGAACCTTTGAGTGGGTATTTGCATTTGGGGCAACAATTAGATGAGAATATCGAACTTAATGGTCAATCATTTAATTTTGGCCCGCATGAACGAAATGACCATACAGTTTTGGAATTATTAGAAATAATGGCTAAACATTATTATGCCAATAGCAAAAAGCCCTATGAGATAGTTAATGAATCATCATTCCACGAGGCAGGTCTGCTTAAACTCGATTGCACAAAAGCCAAAAAAGGACTTTCGTGGGAATCAAATTTGAATTTTAATCAAACGGCGGATTTCACTGCGAAATGGTATGCCAATTACATGTCCGCTAAGGTTCATGATCTCACATTAAATCAAATCAAAAAATATTGTGATTCTGCAATTAAAAACCAATTATCATGGACAAAATAAATATAGATGGCATTGTCCTAACGGACCTAAAAATTATCAATCATCCAAAGGGTGATATTTATCATGGGATGAAAGATAATGATATCGGTTATGAAGGATTTGGTGAAGCTTATTTTTCTACAATTAAGAAAAATGAAATAAAAGGGTGGAAAAAACACCTGGAAATGACAATGAATATTATTGTCCCTGTTGGTGCAATAACTTTTGTTTTATTTGATGATAGGGGCAATAGTAATACGGTCAATAATTTCTTTTCTGTAAAACTTTCTCCCACTAATTACAATAGATTGACAGTGCCGCCAGGGATTTGGCACGCGTTTAAAGGACATAACCACGATTTAAATTTGATTCTTGATATCTCAGATATAAAGCATCAACAAGAAGAAATAGTTAGGGTTAATATTGATGATATTCCCTTTGAATGGGAAAGCCTATGAAAAATATCTTATTAATCGGTGGCTTGGGATATTTGGGTGGGCGTATGACTAAATATTTTTCAGATATTGGTTATAGGGTATTGATTACTACTAGGAAACAGGAGACAGAATTCCCTAATAATATTCCTGTTAATACTTCAGTTGCAGAGGTGGATTATAAATCGGATGAGCAATTAATTGAAGCAATGAAAGGAATCGACACATTAATACACCTTGCTGGTCCTGATGCACATACAAATTTTGAAGACCCAGATATTTTGGTTAAAAGGCACGTAGGTTTAACAAGACGATTATTACAAAGTGCACAAAGGAATAATGTTAAAAATTTCATTTATTTTTCTACCATACACGTATATGGAAAAAATTTAGTTGGACACGTTACAGAAGAGACTGAAACATTTCCCATTTACCCATTTGCAATAGCTCATTTAGAAGCGGAAAAGATGATTAATGGGCCACAAAAAGATATAGCAACAACAATTATTAGGTGTTCTAATACATTCGGTACGCCATATTTTGAAAATGAAAAATGCTGGAAATTGCTTGTGAATAATCTGTGTAGATCAGCTTTTCAAAACGGTAAGCTAGTTATTAATTCATCAGGCAAAGATTACAGGAATTTCATTGCTGTAGATGAAGTCGTTCGAGCTATCCACCATTTATTAGAATTAAATAATGAAGTCAAGTTTAACCGAATTTATAATCTGGGTAGTACTGATACAGTTCAGATTATCGATATAGCTAGAAGAATACAAAAAGAATTAAAGAATAGTTTTGATTATGATTGTCCCATCGAGACTAACAAATCATCAAGTGTGAACACTAAAGTGGAATCATTTATATTTTCAACCAGAAAAAAAAATGAATTAGGATATATGCCGGTTAGTAATGAAAAAGAAATAAGAAAATTGTTAGTACATTGTAAAATAGAAGATATCCAATGAATCTAAAAAATATTTTTCAAAGATATTTATTTAGAAGAGACTTTTACTGGAAGGTAAAGGAGAAGATAGATTGGTTCATAAGGAACAATTCAAGAAATGCATTTATTAATCAAAAAAGGCTATTGAATAATTTAGTAAATGGTGTTATTCTGGATTTTGGCGCGCATATCGGTGATACGACAGAATTGTACCGGAAATATTTTAGCCAATCTAAAATATTTTGTTTTGAGCCTTTTTCGGAATCTTGTGATTATCTGAAAAAAAGATTTATCAATGATTCTAATATAAAAATAGTTGAAACAGCGCTTGGCAGTAAAGATGAAACTAAAACATTATATGTCAGTAATTATTCCAACTTGAATTCATTGCAAAGACCAAATGAACGTGCCTGGGGATTTGCCGATGAAAAATCTGTAGATGTAGAAACAATTACACTTGATCAGTTTTACTATGAAAATGATATCAAACAAATAGATATACTAAAACTTGATGTTCAGGGATCGGAATTAGATGTTTTAATGGGCAGTGAAACACTATTGGAAAAAGGTAATATTTCTTTAGTATATGTGGAATGGCAGGTGGTTCCACTTTATGAAAATCATCATAAATACTTTAGGATTGCAGAATTCTTGGCAGGCTATGAATATGAATTTTTTAATCTGTATAATATCAATGAAGCTAGATCAGGACAGATACGATGGGGAGATGCTATTTATACAAGCAAAAAATTAAGAGAAGGGATGTTTTCTGAGTATGGTGCTGGTGCTGGAAGTGGTTGGTAGTAGATTGTTTTGGATTTTATTCAGCCTTAGGCTAAAAAACACCTGTTGGATATGGAGATCTACAAAACGTTATTTAACTTTAACTTAATATTTTCATTGCTGAATTACTGCAGGCTGAATAATCCAAAGTGTGAAAATTGAATCAAATCAATCTTCTGTCGAACTATCAAAACAAAAATAAATGAATAGAATTATTAATATACATGCAGATGACTATGGGCTTGGAAAAGAGATATCAAATAACATTATTGAATGTATTAATTATGGTATCGTCAATAGCATAAGCATTATTTGTAATACAAAATACTTTGTTGATAGTATGAAAATAATTAAAAAATCAACTAATGGTGTTAGAACCAGCCTTCATATAAATTTAGTAGAAGGTTCTCCACTCACGGATTCTTCAAAAGTAAATATGATTATTAATAAAGATAAAGAATTTCGATATTCCTTTATTACCATCTGGCTTAAATATATTCTATCAACAAGGAATACGAGGACTAAATTAAGGGAACAAATTAAAACAGAAATCAAAAACCAAATAAAACGGTACTGTGATTATTATGCGGGTAGTAAACCTTTAAGGTTAGACAGCCATATGCATCTGCATATGATACCTTTTATATTTGATATTTTCATTGAACTTTCCGAAGATTACAATATAAAATTCATTAGAATTCCATATGAATTAAAATATTTCAATAGTCGAAAATTAATTAATTTCATCTCTCCAAATGTTATAAAAAATTGTTTACTTAACTATCTGTCTAAATACAATTCTTCAAAAATGGAAAAACATAAAATCTATCGAAATGATTACTTTATTGGAGTATTGGCTTCAGGTAATATGGATGCTGAAGATGTCAGATTAGCTTTAAGTAAAATTAATAAATACGCCAGACCAAAGTCAGTTGAAATATTATTTCATCCTGGTGGAGTAGCGCATAAAAAATCTGTAGATTGGACAAATAACAACATGTTTAGGGCCTACTATTCTTCAGATTTTAGACGAAAAGAAAAAAAATGTTTAAAGGGCGCTGAACTAAGAAAAATTGTTAAACACTATGAGACTATTTTTAGTAATCAATGAAAAACATATAATTTATGCCATCCTATTATAAATATATCTTATGAATTTTAACGACTATGCTGATTCATACAATAGCGATCTAATAGATCAGAAAGCTATTTATAAATTATTTACATCAAAACGTGACTTTTTTTTTGAATATAAATTTGATATACTCGTTCGACATATTAAAACTTCACCTCAAAATATTCTCGATTTTGGTTGCGGTGTTGGGTTGTGTTTGCCTTATTTAAAAAATATTTTTCCTAGAGGAAAAATATCTGCTACTGATATATCTGAGAGTAGTTTGTCAGTTGTTAGTAATTTGTATCCAGATGTTAATATTATTCCAGACCATCAATTATCTAATAACCATTATGATTTAATTTTCTGTTCAGGTGTTTTTCATCATATCCCTTTTGATGAAAGATTAGTTGTTTTAAGAAGGCTCATTAGATGCCTTAACCCAGGAGGAATTCTATGTGTTTTCGAGCACAATCCTTACAATCCAATAACTCAAAGAATGGTTTCATCTTGTATATTTGATCAGGATGCACAACTAATTTCTCGAAATAATATGGAAAAAATGATAAAAATACTACCCTTTGAAATTTTAACTTCGAAATATTGCCTTTTTTTTCCTGAGATATTTTCGAAGTGGAAGAGAATAGAACGACATATTGGTTGGATTCCTTTCGGTGGACAATACTTTATCTTAGCCGAAAAAACCTAGCTATATTTTATTATATACAATTTATTATTTACGAATCAAGGTACTAGATTATTTACTCTTGAAAAATAATTAATAATGTTTTCTTCAAAGTCATTAAAAACAATAATTAATATATTATATTTCTATCGAGACTTGGGAATTCTTACTCAAATTTTTATTATTGTAAGGTATTTGACATGCCCATGGCATAGAATAATAAATAAAATTCCATCTAATACTAAAATATTAGATTTTGGATGCGGGCATGGATTGTTGGGATGCCTTTTATTATTTCATGATGCATCTATCGATTATTATGGTTTTGATCATGACAGATCTAAGATTTCTGAAAAAATTGATCTTAATTTAAAGTGCAGTGATATGATGAATAATTTCAAGGATATAGACTTTGATTATATTGTAATAGTAGACGTTTTATATGTGGTACCCACAATAGAATGGAGTCAGATTTTTGATTACAAAGTTCTTCTTTCAAAAAACGGAAATATATTAATTAAAGAAACAGTAAATTCTCCAAAATTGAAATACTATTTTTGTTGGTTTCAAGAATATTTATCAATAAGTATTTTCAGTATTACTAAGGGAGAATCTCCAAATATTAAGTCGGTTAATGACCATAAAATAATTTTTAAAAATAATAACCTAATCATCAATGAGCATTACTCGATTGATAAAGGATATTTATGGCCAAGTCACTTATTTTTATTAAAGCCTTGAAATGGTAATAAGCTATGAAAAATAATATTAGTAAATGCCTGGCTATAGTTGTGCCATGTTTAAATGAACAAGAAGTTTTACTCAAAACAAATTATGAATTATTAACTCTTTTAGATGCTCTAACAGAGAATAATTTAATTAATCTAAAATCATATATTTTATTTGTTGATGATGGAAGTTTTGATGATACTTGGACTTTAATTAAACAATTATGTGAAAAGCATAAAAGAGTAAGAGGATTGAAGCTATCAAAAAATTTCGGGCATCAAAATGCTTTGCTCGCAGGCTTGACAAGGGTAAATGATAAATGTGATTTTGTAGTTACCATCGATGCAGACCTACAACAAGATATTAATGCCATACCAAAAATGATAGAAAATTACTTTTCAGGGTCAGAGATAGTTTTTGGTAGTCGAAATAGTCGAAAGGGAGAGCCAATTATTAAAAAGGTTACTGGAATTTTATTTAATAAAATATTAAAAATTCTTGGTGGAAAATTAATTGAGGATCACGCAGATTTTAGGTTAATGGGAAAGAATGCATTAAAAGCATTATTGCAACACAGTGAAAATAACATCTTTATTCGTGGCCTAGTGTCTGACTTAGGTTTCCAGACATCGATTGTTAAATTTCATCAAAATAAAAGAGAACTGGGAAAGACAAAATACAATTTATTCAAAATGTTCAATCTTGCTTACAATGGTTTATCTTCAATAACAGTTAAACCACTAAGATTTTTATTATTTATTGGTTTAATCTCTACATTTGTATCGATTATGTGGGCCATTTATGTTCTCTATGCAAAATTTGTTACCGGGGGAATTGTACCTGGATGGGCATCTATTGTATTATCGATATGGTTTTTTAGTAGTATTCAATTAGTAGCATTAGGACTAATTGGTGAATATTTATCTAAAATCTTTTTTGATGTTAAGAAAAGGCCAAGATTCATCATTGAAAACGAAGTCGCCTAAGTGTTATATATATTTAATAAAATAAATTCAATATTATCTAATATTTTTATAAATATCAGATTAAATAATCTGATTATAAAGATATCTTTATTTTTATCATGTGCTTACTTCATAATCCAATTTATTGATAACGTATTTTTATTTAAAAAAAATTTAGGGGACGAATGGTATTTTACTAGAGATTTGATATTTTTTTTAGAAAATGGTTACAATTTATCTGTTATTAATGGGTTTTCCATACCCTTCACTCTTTTTTCTAGCTTTATTCATACTTTTTTAAATGATATTTCCATGTCGCTTAGGCTTACAAATGCAATAATTGTATTCTTTTTAATTCTTTATGTATTTGTTAGAAAAAAATTGTTAGCTACCAATGATAAAAAGATATTTATAATACATCTTTTGATGTTAATTGGTACAACAGGAGGATTGTTTTATGGTACCAATGACAGTTTTTTTGCAGTTAGTTTTTTTATTTTATGTTCGGAATGTTACTTGTATTTAAAGGGAGAAAGAATAAACCGAATGTTCATGGTAATTATTTATTCTATTTTTATCATGTCTAGGCCGCATTTCATTATATATTTTCCAATTTTGATTTTATCTTATTATATATTTTCAATTTATCGAGAAGGTTGGAAAATAAAAAATATATTTAACCCAATTATAATTAGTTTTTTCATTAGTCTTTTGATAGTATCATTATTTAATTATCCTAAAATAATAAATAATAATTTTTCCCATAATCAAGGAACATACATACCAAAGTTCTTATTTATTTCATACGCTGATAAATCAACGACTTATAAAACAGATGATCCAGAATTTAGTTGGACTCAATGGACTTTTTATTCACAAATGGTTTCAAATAATAAAAGGTTTGGTTTATTTGCCCCTTTAGTTGATTGGTCTGAGGTTAGAGATTATAAAATTGTACACGGAGGAGATTCTCTCCCAGAATCTTATCAAGAGTACATTCTTCAATATTTTCCATCTGTTATAAAAAGAATACCCATATCAATTACTGAAGTAAGCTTGCTTAGCATCAGGTATGTTGGTTGCTTTTTATTATGTCTTCCATTTTGGTTATTCTTCAAAATCCGTGAAAAATCTAATAATCCTTTGATATTCATCTCAATTTTATTTTTTGTTGGAATTATTGTATGGATGATAATTTGGCCTACTACAATTGGCCAAGCCAGATTTATGCCTTTTTACACAATGTTATTAATCCTAGTAACGGATAAATCAAATTTTAATTTTAATATTTTTAATAAAAATTATTTAATGCTCAATCTCATTATCATGGACTTCATAACAATATGGGCTCTATGGAAATGGGAAATATTTCGAAGCATATAGGATGATGAATGAAATGGATAATAATAAGCAAATGCCATCTATCTCTGTTGTAACTCCAGTTTTCAACAGTGAGAATACTTTAGATGAGTTTTGTCGAAGGTTAACAAAATCATTAATTGTGTATTCTTTTGATTATGAAATAATTTTTGTTAATGATTCAAGTGTAGATAATAGTTCTAATATTATTCATCATCTAGCTGAAAATGATTCAAATGTTATATATATCGATTTGAATAAAAATTTTGGGCAGCATAATGCCCTACTTTGTGGAATACATCAGGCAAAGTATGAATTTATCATAGATGAATTAATGTAAAATAAAATATAATAAATGAATCTTAATGGTAGAAAAAAATAAACTAGAAATTTCCGTTGTTGTTTTATGTTATAAAGCTGGTAAAGATATAATAAAATTTATCGATTGTATTTATTCAAGAGGTTGTGAGCGTAAAATTGAATTTGAGATAATTTTAGTAGCTAATTATTGGCCAAAAGAAAATGATATCACCCCTGAAATTGTAAATAGATATGCATTAAATAAGATTAATTGTTTAGTTGTGTCCCTACCTAAGAGAGGAATGATGGGTTGGGATATGAGAAGTGGGCTAGAGAAAGCTAGTGGTAGAGTGATAGTAGTGATTGATGGTGATACTCAATTTGAGCCAAATCTTGTATTTTGGGTTTATGATAAACTTAGAACCGATAATTTAGATTTATGCAAAACATATAGAGTGGATCGAGAAGATGGTATTTATCGAAAATTGATTTCTAGTATTTTCAATTATTTTTTCATGTTATTATTTCCTGTAAAAAAATATAAAAAGGAATATCGGGACATTAATTCAAAACCCAAGGCAATTTTAAATTCTGCATATCGGAAAATGAATTTAAAAGCTGATGATTGGTTTATAGATGCAGAAATAATGCTTCAAGCTCGTAAACTGAAATTAATAATAGGTAGTTTCCCTATTAGTTTCTACAAAAGTAAAAGAGAATCTTTTGTAAAACCTATAGCTATAATTGAATTCATAAAAAATTTAGTTCATTATTGGATAAGAGGTATTTCTTATAAAAATAAAGCTTTTATTGACAGGAAGTAGTAGCTCCATAGGTTCTGCACTTCTTGAGAAAATTAGTTTAGATCTTTATGATGTCACATGTATTTCAAGAACAAAACATAATTACAATTCTAAAAGTGTTAACATGTTTGTAGGTAATTTAGAAGAGAAAAAAACTCTCCATGAAATTCCAAAGCAAGATGTTGTGGTACACATTGCAGGAATCACTCACGCAAAAAAATATAGTGAATATTACAACGGTAATGTAAAAACTACCATTAACCTAATTGATTATTGTCAAAAATTAGGTATTAAACATTTCATATATATTAGTTCAAGAACGGCATTACCAAATTCTGGGATATATGGGAAAACTAAATTACTTGCCGAAAAGCTTATCGTTAATTCTAAAATTCCATATACGATATTTAGGTTATCTGAGGTATATGGTAAGGATGCTAATAGTTTACAATTATTGAATTTTTCTATTAAAGATTGGCCATTTATCTTAATTCCTGGTTATGATGATTACAAACTATGCCCTGTCCATATAGATGATGTTATTCAAGTCATGTTAGCAGGTATCTCGTTAAAAAATGCATCTAATAAAGTCTATTTAATTGCAGGTGATCAAGAATACAGTTTTCAAGACCTTGCTACCTTAATGTCTGAGTATTTGAGAATAAATAAGAGAATAATCTATATACCAATACTGCTAATAAGAATTCTGTCTTATTTTAACTTGATTTTGGAAAAACCATTACTATTTCCTGATCAAATAAATCGTCTAATATGCGAAAAACCGACAAATATTGATCTTGCAAAAAATGATTTTAATTTTGAACCAAAACCGATTCATGGTCAAATAGAAAAGATCTGTAAGTGACCTAATGACCACTATATTAAAACCTTAGGGAAAGAAATTACTAAGATAAATATTCCTTTTAATAAACCATATTTTAGTGAAAATGGATTGAAATATATAAAGAATGCTGTCTCGAATGGACATATTTCTGGTGATGGCGAATACACAAAAAAATGCACTTCTTTATTAGAATCTGAATTGGAAGTAAAAAAAGTACTTCTTACTACATCATGCACCCACGCATTGGAGATTGCAGCAATTCTTTTGGATATTCAGCCCGGGGATGAAGTTATTGTACCTTCATTTACATTTCCTTCCACAGTAAATGCTTTTGTCTTAAGAGGCGCAAAACCTGTTTTTATTGATATTCGCCCGGATACATTGAATATGGATGAAAATCAACTAGAAGGATTGATTACGGAAAAAACAAAGGCAATAATTCCAGTTCATTATGCAGGTGTGGGCTGTGAAATGGATATTATTATGAATATTGCCAATAAATATGATATTCCTGTAATAGAAGATAATGCCCACGGTTTATTTGGAAAATATAAAGGCAGGTATTTAGGTACTTTCGGGAAATTTGCAACCCAGAGCTTCCATGAAACAAAGAATTTTTCCTGTGGTGAAGGAGGTGCCTTATTGATCAATGATGAAAAGTATATTGAAAGAGCTGAGATTATTAGAGAAAAAGGCACCGATCGTTCCAAATTTTTCAGAGGCGAAGTTGATAAATATTCATGGATCGATATAGGTTCATCCTATTTACCGTCTGACATTTTAGCTGCAATATTATATGCTCAGTTAGAAAAGCGTGAATTGATCCAGTCTAAGAGAAAGGAAATCTGGAAGCATTACAACGAAAATTTAGATGCTTGGGCAAATGAAAATGATATTAGGTTACCGGTCATTCCTGATTACTGTGATCAGCCTTATCATATGTTCTATCTAATTATGCCGACATTTGAAAAACGCACTTTATTCATTCAGCATTTGAAAAAAAATGGTATTATGGCAGCTTTCCATTATTTATCGTTACACTTATCTGAAATGGGGAAAAAGTTTGGCGGAAAAGTAGGCAATTTTCCAGTAACTGAAAATATTAGCAATCGTCTGGTCAGACTGCCTTTTTATAACAATTTTGATTTAGAAACTTTGGATTTTGGCTATTTCTATGACTTTTAGAGAAAAACTTCCTTATATAATTATTACAATCACCATTCTTACGATATCTGCATTTTTTCTAAGTGAAAGGACTGCGTTCACAGGTGATGAATTTGGCACTTTGGATATCGAAAATATTCATAAACCCATACCATACCATTTAATCATATCTAATCATCTTGATTATTTACAACCGATTACACCGGAGAACATTCTCCATATTCGTTTATCAAGCCTTCTTTTTACTATGATAGGAATCTTTCTTTGGTTTCTGTATTTCCTAGATAACAGGTATGAAATTTTCATTTTTTCAGTAATCATAATTACAAGCGGTTTTTTATTACGGGAATCCATCTTCTTCAGATATTATTCTTATTATTTTTTATCATCTACGATTACTTTTTTATGCTTAGTAAACTCGTCTAAAAAACTAAAAACTAACCATAAACTTCTAGTAGGATTTTTTGGTGCATTATTTGGCCCATATTTCTTTTATGTGTTAAATGCACTTCAATTTGCATTCTACTTTGTATATATCTTTATATTTGAAAAAATTCAGAATATAAAATTACGACTAATCTTATTTTGTCTTCCATTATCTTTTATTTTACTAACTTCAATAAAACCCAAAATTATTTGGACCTTATTTAACTGGTTAAATATTATGGAACATTTAAAAATAGATACGTCTGCGGATATTGTTCATGGGATTACCAAATCAGTGATTATTAAGCCTTTTTATGCCGTATATCAAATGATTTTTGGCTATGATATTGCCCCAACAAGTTCAATCCTAATTATTCTATTATTTATATTTGTTTCAATGTTGATAGTTCACCAGATATATAGGATATATTTAGAGGATAAAAATCTATTTCTGCAATACTCAGTAATCTGTATTGTACCATTTCTTATGATATATCTTTTTTTTCAAGTTATCTCCTTACCTGGGTTTACTCAACTTGAAACAAAACATGGGATGCTTATGTATCCATTGTTAATTGCTCTGATTGTAAAATCACGTAGGTATGCATCTCCAATGATTTCATATCTTTTGGTAGGTACCATGATTATTTGTCAGGCAACCGGTACACTTTTTTCATATAATAAAAAAGATGTGGATTGGAATTATATTGTTAAAAAAATAGATATATTTGCCAACAGTGATTATAAAGTAAAGATTCTTATGGATGGACGTTCATCTAGTACCTTTACATTTTATGACCAACACAATGTAAATGATGAATTAATTCAGTATACATGGGAGTCTATAGATTCATTAACTGCTTCCATAAATACAAATGAAAAAATAGTTTTATTATTGAACGATTATAAATCTTATACGCCACTGACCATCGAACAAAATTGGAATGCTGCGAGCAGTAGCCTTAACAGGGTAAAAGGGTTAGACAGTTTACTTGTTTTATTAAATTGGGACTTCCAATTGGTGGATTCTTATATTAATTATCCAACATTTTTATACTTATTGGAAAAGAAAGAGCGAAAAAATAATGAAAAGTCCATTGGAGTTTGGGAACATCACCTAAAGGATTTGATTCTTCCGGTTGATATTAGTTCACGGCAGAAAATATTTTCTTCATTATTGGTACAGCCCGGTGATTCGATTATGATAAAACCTGACTCAGACCTCGTTTTGAACCTGGAAAATTCAAATAATATCAATATAGGTACTTCAATAGGAACGATTACTGCCAATGGAAGAGAAATCCATATGATCAAAGGAGAAGATATTTGGGATATTTTCGCTGAATTTTATGATGAAAATGTTGATGAGAATAAAGTAGTTCATAGTTGGTATCATACACCTTTAGTATCTGGCTCAATCAAGTATGATGGCTCTTATTTCAAACACAAGGCTCGTATATACTCTTTTGATTATAAGCAATTAAAAAATAACAGAATAAAGATCATTAATACATCAAAAATATCTTCAATCCGAGTCTGGATCTGAAAAAAAGGGAAAAACAATTTTTACTATGGACTTCATCTTTCCTGCCTGTTATTGGAGGTCTACAATCAGCCACCTTTGAAATTGGAAAATATTTAAATGGAAATAACTGGAATGTCAGTGTTATTACCAACCGATATCCAAGAACTTTAAAATCGTATGAGACCATTAGTGGATTAAGAGTAAACAGGTATATTTTTTTAACCAACCCATTTCATTATTTTCGCTCAGGAAGAATAGATTTGTTTTTTGCCTGGTTTTTATTCAAGCCAGTGACCCTGATAAAATTGATTATTAAATTTATTCGATTTAAACCGAAGGTAGTAAACCTTCATTTTCCAGATCATCAATTATTAGAATGTTATTTGCTCATGCTATTATTTCGGTTTAAACTCATTATTTCACTTCATGGTGATGAGGTGGAACGAATGCGTACTCTGTCGAAGAGATCAATAAAGTATTATCTTTATAATAAATTGTTTACTTCTGCAGTTAATATAACAGGTTGCTCTAAATATTTAATCAATAAACTTAAAAATATATATCCTGATATAGATAGTGAAAAATATATGTATCTATATAATGGTGTTAATAAACATTTTATTGATCAACATATCTCAAAATTAAAAAATAATGTCATTTTTGCCGCTGGGCGTTTTGAACCTATTAAAGGTTTTGACTTGCTTATAGATGCATTTAATTCTCAGCATGACTTACAATTATTTATTGCGGGAGGGGAAAAGCGAGAATTATTGAATTTAGGTTTAGAAATAAAAAAAGGAATTTCAATTATAGGTAAGTTATCGGCAAAAGAAATTGCTGCGCATATGTCAGAATCAAAGATCACAGTGATCCCATCAAGAATGGATTCTTATGGAATTGCAGTAGCGGAGGCACTTTGTTGCGGTAGTCCAGTAGTTGCAACAAATGTGGGTGGGATCCCCGAATTATTGAAACTGGCGGTAAAAGGCATGAGTATAGATGAGAAAAGTATTTTTCATGAATGGGTAAAGTTAGTAGAACCAAATGTAAGTTCTATTAAAAATGGAATTGATACGATCATTAATAATCGGAATTCGATAAGAAAATACTTATTGCTCATCCCTAAAATAAGATCACAATTTCATTGGCATTTACGATTAAATAAATATCAGTCTGTAATAAAAAGTGAAATATCCTTTTGTTAAAAATTCAACTATGAGTTGAGCAGCATCTATATCCCAATCCCTACATTATGTTATTCACAGAATTAAATTTTTTATATTTCGTATTCTGTATATTACTTATGCTTGCATTCGGTAATAAAACTTATAAAAAGATGGTTCTTCTTACATCAAGTTATTTTTTCTACGGATATTGGGACTGGAGGTTTCTTTCGTTAATATGGATTTCAACAATTGTTGATTTCATGGTTGGAAAAGCAATTTACTCATCGTTTGATCATAAAAAACGAAAACGTCTATTATTTATATCAATTATTACAAACTTGGGCATTCTTGGATTTTTCAAATATTTCAATTTCTTCATTGATTCGTATAATCATCTTTTTGGAAATAGTGACCACTATACAACCCTAAACATTATTTTACCAATTGGAATATCTTTTTATACGTTCCAAACGATGTCTTATACCATTGATATTTACAGAAATAAACTCCAACCAACCAAAAGTATTCTTGATTTTTCAAATTTTGTCGCTTTTTTCCCACAACTTGTTGCAGGGCCAATTGAAAGAGCTACAAATCTGTTGGGCCAAATGGGGAATTTTAATGGTTTGTCCAGAAAATATGTGAAAACAGCATTTTTATTATTATTTATTGGATATGTAAAAAAAGTACTTATTGCCGACAATATCGGATTGATTGTAGATCCTCATTTTACAAATTATTCCCAGTTGACTTCTTTTCAAGCACTCTTTGCATTAATTTTATTTTCTTTGCAAATATATTTTGATTTTTCCGGTTATAGCGATATTGCAAGAGGCCTTGCCTTTTTATTCGGTATTAAATTGATGATCAATTTTAATCAACCTTATTTTTCAAAGTCACCGTCTGAATTTTGGCGTAGATGGCATATTTCATTATCAACATGGCTAAGAGATTATTTATATATTCCCTTGGGTGGTAACCGATGTGGATCTCTAAGGACTAATATAAATTTAATGGTAACAATGCTTCTTGGTGGATTGTGGCACGGTGCTAGTTGGAATTTCGTATTATGGGGTGGATTGCATGGTATTTATCTTATCTTTAATAAGATCATTGCAAATTCATTCCCATTTAAAGGCACAATTAACAATCAACCAATAATAACACTTGGGAAAGTGTTTTTTACCTACACATTAATCTTGATAACATGGTTACCATTTAGAGTAAAAGATATTAATGTGACATATTCAATAATGAATAAATTTCTGAATTGGACTGGATGTGTTAATTATGGTGATATAATGCTAGTCTTATTTTTCTTATCACTTTTCCTGGCAATCGATCTTCCAGCATACTATTTTAAAAATGAATTATTTTTATTTCAATTACCGAAGTGGTTGTTTTGGGCAATTATAAGTATCGGAACTTCTGGTGTTATATATACGATGTTAACAAACCAGAACTCTGCTAGGCCTTTCATCTATTTTCAGTTTTAATCTCCTAAGTGTATTAAAAAAATATAATTATGAAGAATCTTTTGTTCTATTTGGTGACTATGATTTTATTATTTTTTCTGGCAGAGTATGCTTTTCGTTTTTACACAAAGTTTGAAACTATCTACGATATAGAAATGCATAAATATGCCCTAAAATTAAAGCAAGTCAGTCATACCGATGGCTTATCTCATGAACATATTCCGAATACTGAGGCACAATTGATGAATGTGAATGTAGCCATAAATAATATAGGGCTTCGTGATGATTTCATTGATAATTTGAAAAATAAAAATGAATATCGTATTATTTATTTAGGTAGTTCTATTACCATGGGCTGGGGTGTACCATTTGATTCAGTTTTTACTTCCTTGCTTGAAGAAAAATTGAATACAAACAATAATAACATTTACTATAATATTATTAATGCTGGTATTGGAAATTATAATACCGAAATGGAGTCTATTTATTTAGATATGAATATTGCCTCTTTACAGCCAGATCAGGTATTCTTACATTATTTCATTAATGACGCTGAGATTCTGAATCAAAATGAGAACCATTATCTAGTAAAAACATCTTATTTAGTCGCTTATTTTTATGTTCGGTTAAAACATTTACTAATTAATAGTTCATCCAATAATAATTCAATTGGCCAATATTACTTGGATCTTTATACTGAAAAAAATACCGGTTGGGAAAACGCAAAAAAATCAATCACGAGAATAAATGATATTTGTAAAAGCAATGATATTGGTTTCAGCGTGGTTATTCAGCCTGATTTGCAGAACTTATCTAAAGATAGTGATGAATTTAAATGTCATTCGATTATAAAGAATTTTCTCAGATTTAATAACATTGAATTCATTGATTTATTTGACGATTTTTCTTTGAAAATAAAAAATGATCCAAAAGTTTACTGGGTTGCACCAGGTGACCGTCATCCCAATTCAAAAGGGCATAAACTAATTTTTGATTCATTATATGAAAATCTTTCTTTATTATATAAATGAAGAATGGAATTCTAAATTTTCTTAATCTTGGAATGATTATATAATGCCTATAGGGTTTATATGAAATTCAAATTATATAAAAACTATTTTCTATTAATTCTAATAATGTTTATAGTGATAATTGTAGGCTTAGAATTATTGACAAGAGGATATTTTATAATTAGTAAAAAAGATATAAAAGCATTTAAAAATTATCCGGGAAGATATACAAGTTCGTCATTTACTGGGTATAAGCTAACTCCCAATTGGGAATTAAATCATGATACACTCAAAGAAAAAATTAATTCATTAGGATTTAAAAATCCAGAAATAAATATTAATAAAGATAAAGGTACTTACCGAATAATTTGTATTGGGGGCTCGCTAGTTTATGGAAGAGATAACATTGATGGTACTTGGCCTCATTTTTTAGGTCAAATATATGATAGTAATATTTCATCAACTCAGAATATTGAAGTCATAAATGCTGGAGTTCCTGGATACACTTCATTTCATTCGATGACCCAGCTAACGACTAAATTGATTGATTTGGAGCCAGACTTGATAATTAGTTATCAATTATTTACAGATTTGTGGTACTATAACAGTTTAAGAAAGGATGTGATTATTGGAGATAATTTCAGTATTTATAATTCTGGGTTTACGTTTGGAAGAATGATTGATAAATCATATTTTATCGTTCTTTGTACCGCAATATTAAAAAAATATTTTAGTAAAATTCAAGATAATGAAAAATTACCAAGCTCTTTGGAAGAAAAAATATTTAATGATGATGTTCTGATTCATTATAACCGCAATATTGATATAATTGCATCTCTCTGCCAGAAGTTTGAAATCGATTTAGTACTTTGTCCACCAATTTCTTTATTTAAAGAGAACAATACGTTAGAAGAAGAAAAAATGATTCTTGGTATTGAGAATAAAAAATTCTATTTAGATTATATTAAAGCAGGTAAGAATATATTAAAGACTATTTCTGAAAAATATGGTCGTGTACGTTATTTTGACCCTTCAACAAAAATTGTCTCAACTCTTAATCTTTTGAGTGATAGATACCACCCAAATGTCGAGGGTAATAAACGGATTGCGAAAGAGATTCATTCATTCATTGAAAAATAAATAAACTGTTATTAATTATAGTAATGTTTAATTATTGTTTCATCACTATCGCCAGGCTTTTGAATTCCTTTTATGGTTATGAAGCCATCAATATTTTATTCCGAATTTCACCTTCTCGTTATACGATTTCCATCTTGCGCTATTTCGGAGCAACGATTGGGAGAGGAGTACGGATACAATCTCCATTCATGATTCATAATGCAGATCAGGTTGTACCGATCTATTCTAACTTAATAATTGGGGATGATTGTTACATCGGCCGGGATTGTATATTTGATATAATGGGTAAAATTATTTTAAGGAACAAAGTTACCATATCTCATCGTGCTGTTTTAAATACCCATACAAACGCTGGCAAAAGTCCCGTAGCACATAACGCACTAACAAAATCAATTGGAAATATTAAAATAAATGATGGTGCATATTTAGGTAGCAATGTAACTGTTCTTGAATCCGTGGTCATTGGCCGTAATACTATTATAGGAGCGCGATCCTTGGTGAATAAAGGAATCCCTGGTGATGTTACAGCTTTTGGTGTACCCTGTAAGGTAAAAAATAATAATAAATGATCATTGATCTACTTGTTATTGGATTTACTTTATTTGGGGTCAAAGAAATTCTCTTTAAACATAATGGTATAGAGATTTCTTTGCATTGGGTAATTATGGCCTTTGTTATAGGATATCGGACATTTGAGTTAGTTCCACGAATTCCGTTCCATCCAATTGAAATATTGGTTTACGCCATTATTATCAGAATAATCATTTCCGGTGCAATCAAATACAGGAAGATACCCGTTGCCGTAACAGCAATTAGTATCTTTTATGTTTCATTTTTCATTATTGACATGTTAACGCGATACAACCCTATATTGGTGAATGAATTCAAGAATGCTTTTTTGCTAATATTGGTCTACTTTATAACCCAACACATCCACTTTCATAAAGACTACATCATCCGGTTATTTAAGACCTATTTATTTGCAGCCTCTACGATATCAATTCTGGGTATTATAGAATACCTATTCCCTTCATTCATGTCATCTTTATTTGGTTTTGAGATTGAAGTTGCATCAATATATGGGGGTTCAATATTTTCTCGATTGGCATTTCTTTTTTGGGGTTCACACCTTGCAGCAAACCTAGTCCCTCCCATATTCCCAATATTATTGTTGCTGAAGGCAGAAAAAGATTCTATTACTAATAATAAATATTATTTGACCTTCTTGGTTATCACTAATCTTATTGCGATCTATTTATCCGGCAACAGGATTTCCTGGCTGGTATTAACAACTTTACTTCTTATTACAATTATTCAGTACAGAGGATCCTTAATTCCCTATATGAAAACTTATACATTAATTGTAACAATGGTCTTTGTGGCATATATTTATTCTCAGCCTGTAGAAGGCCGTTATATTTCTACATTTAAGGCACTTATGGGAAATATTGATGCACGCTATGATTCTAGTGGTCGTGCGCGAATGGGCAGGGCTGAAATTGCCATAGAATCTATTATCAAACATCCATTTGGTACAGGTTGGTCGAGTCAGGGTTGGGTGCATAGTGATATTCTGCAGATTGCAGCAACCATTGGAATCATCCCAAGCTTTCTATTGTTTATTGCTCCAATACTACTGTTATTAAGGTCATTTAGCCTTTACCTTACAAGCTCACCGGATCAACAAACGATATATTTTTGTCTATGCGGGTTATTAATATATGTTATTATTTCTTTTTGTTTTAATGGTAATATTCTATTGGTTCAATGCGGGGCACCCTTGTTTTTATTCTGGGCGATCGCTGACGCTTACTTCAGCAGTCATAAACAAGTAGAATCATCCTAATTATCAAGATGAAAGAAATACAGAAAATTTCAATACTTCTACCGACTTTTAATTGCCAAACATCAGTTAGAGCCTCATTAGCTTCCGTTGAATGGGCAGATGAAATATTGGTGATAGATTCATTCAGTAATGATAGTACACTTGATATAGTCAAAGGATACGGAGTCAACGTTATTCAGCATGAATATATTAATTCTGCGAAACAAAAAAACTGGGCTATCCAACATTGTTCGAATCAATGGATATTCCAGATTGATTCTGATGAAATTCTGGAAGAAAAAGCTGAAGAGATTATTCGTAATGCAATAAATAATGCAGGAGAAAACACACATTGTTTCAAAATGCCACGAAAAAACCATGTATTAGGAAAGTGGGTAAAATATGGTGGTTTATATCCTGATTGGGAATACCGTTTATTCAGGAAAGAACATGGGAAATGGTGGGAAAGAGAAGTGCATTCCAGGATAGTTGTACCCGGGGAAGTCGAAACGCTTGAAACACCACTCATTCATCACGGAATGCCAAATATAAGTAAACAAATTTTAAATTTAGATCGATATACAAGATATGAAGCTAATTATATGTTTAGAAATAACGTAAAATTTTCATGGGTGAAATGGTTTTTAAAACCAATTTCTATTTTTTTTTCTAGATATGTTTTTCAACAAGGGTTTCGTGATGGATGGCGAGGCTTGTTTTTAGCTGTTTATTATGCATTCTATTCTTTCTTAAGTCATACAAAGTTTTATGAGATTCAATTACTGAGATTGAAAAGGAGCCCGGAGTAAAAATAACTTTTATTGAAGACTCAAGTGAAATGGGTGGTGTACAGCATAGTACTTTATTACTTGCGGAATATTTATGGTTAACGGGTCAATATGATATAGAAACACTATTACCAAACTCTGGCTCTTTTGCGGACAAACTTTCCCAGAAATCAATTCCAATAATATTCTATAAACCTATTTCATATAAATCTACATCCATATCTTTTTTTAATGATCGAATTAGAATTCCAAATCCAATTGCATGGGCTTGGAATTTGTCTGCCATTTTATTGAATATAATTAAAATAAAAAAAAATATTAAATCCACTACAGATTTGGTAATTACCAAGGGGTTAATAAATCATTTTGCGTCTGGTCTTGCATGTAAAAGATTAAATATTCCGGTTATCTGTCATCTTCAAGATTTAATTACCAATCGATATTTTGGACTCATGAAGATTATATTTAATATATTTGCGAAAATTATACCCAATTATATTATTTGTGATGGGCAATCTATTCAGGAATCATTTTGGAAAAATAATAAGGGTAAATCGAACGTAATACTGAATGGAATTAAAACAGATAAATTCATACGGACTGATGAATCTCGAATAAAAATAAGAAAAGAGTTTAATATACCTAAAGTAGCATATGTTATTGGCCATGTAGCAAGAATTACTCCGTGGAAAGGTCAAGATCTCCTATTAAAAGCGTTTTTAAATTATTCTACGCAGAACCCCAATGCATATTTATTACTTATTGGTACACCCTTATTTGATAATGATCTTTATTATAATTCAATAATAAAGATTCTTGAATCACATTCATTAATGCATCGAGTCATTATGCCTGGTTATCGAAATGATTTACAAGCAATGTATTCTGCTATGGATTTATTTTTGTATCCATCTATAGAAAAAGACACTTCACCCTTAGCTTTGATCAGTGCCATTTCATCTGGATTGCCCGTTGGTGTATCGAATATAAATAGTTTAACTGAAATTGTTGATAAGTGTAATGATATTGATATTTTTAACCCAAAAAAACTTGATGAAATGAGTGAATTAATGAAAAAATATGAAAATGATGAAATTCGGAAAAGGATTGGATTATTGAATATAGAAGCAGGTAAAAATAATTTTGATATTTCAATTCATGGGAAACGAATGCAACAGATAATCGAACTTGTGTAGTTATTTTTTCATTAATTGAATAATCAAAAGAAAATCCTATATATCATATCTGGTGAAACGGGGTATAAGAAGACAGATGAGATTATACTCAGATCTTTAGGTAACGTCAGGAAGCTCAATTATAAATCGAGTTGGAATTATATTGACCCCAAATTATTACTTAACTTTATTTGGTGTAATACAATTGTTGTTTGGTTTGCTTCATTCCATGCATTTCCTGTTATTCTTTTAAATTATTATTTTAATAAACGACTTATCATAATTGCTGGTGGATTTGATGTGGCAAGTGTCCCAAATATTAATTACGGTGCCATGCGCGGGAGGTCTCGCGCAAAGTTCGGGAAATGGTTATTATTAAGAGCTCATTCGGTTATTGCAGTATCAAAATCTAATAGGCAAGAGATTATTGAGAATGGGATTGTAACGCCAAAAAAGATTAGTCTTATTTATAATGCAATTCCGAAAATAATCATTACGAATACTTTAAGAAAGAAAAATCAAGTTTTAACTGTGGGTGAGGTCAATGAAGAAACTTATTTAAGAAAAGGATTAGATCGATTTATTAATATTGCAAAAAAAATGCCAACTATTCAATTTATTCACATCGGGAAATGGACAGATAACCATGGTCGAGTTAGTTCAGAAATGATTGAATATGTTAAAAGTATATCTCCTGCGAATATACATTATTTAGGATATGTTAAAAATAAAGAATTAAAAAAACATTATGAAGAGTCTAAAATTTATCTACAATTATCTCGGCATGAAGCTTTTGGCGTAAGCGTTGTTGAAGCAATGAGATATGGTTGTACACCAGTAGTGAGCAATGTGTTTGCATTACCTGAAGTAGTGGGTAACAATGGTTTTGTTATTAATAATATAGGTGAAGCAATTAACGCTATTATATTAGCAATGTTGGATAAACACCATAAACTTAAGAATAATTTGTTGGAAAAATTTTGGATGGACAAAAGATTGCAAAAATTTAAGAGAATAATTGAAAATTAATTCTTCCTCAAAATATATTAGATGGGATATATCAAACTGGTCCAGAGCGCTGGAGCATTTGGACCAAAATAAATGTATGCCCTTTAATGGAAAAAATATTTTAGAATTAGGTGGTAAAAATGCATCTCTATCCTTGTGGGCGGCTGAAAAAGGATAAATAGTTACTTGCAGCGATATTGTTGAATTTGAAAAACAATTTTCACAAAAAGTGAATCATATTAAAAAAGGTAGTATTCGATATGAAATAATTGATGCATTAGATATTGGCCTAAGTGAAACCTTCGATTTTATTTTATTTAAATCCATGCTTGGTGGAATAGGTAGGATAGGTTCTGGAAAATTACAAATGGATGTGATGCGACAAATTCACAAGTCCTTAAAAAAAGGCGGGGAGGTACTATTTATTGAGAATATGAGGGGGACATTTATTCATCAGATGTATATGAAAAGATATGGCGCAACAAAAAATGATTGGTGTTACCCCTCCTATTCTGATTTTATCAAAATGTCAAATATTTTTTCCAAAGTCAAATATGAGACATTTGGTGTTTTAGGAAGTTCGGGAAATTTATTAAAAAAAGTGAGAACAGCGTTTGATTTGAAATTTGAGAAAACTTTTCCAAAAAGCTGGCGATACATCTATGCGGGTATCTATCAAAAGTGAAAATATTTTATATATTGCCAATTAGGAATGAAAAGTATTTCATTGAAAAAACAATCCAGAGTATCGTTTTAGATATTTTAATTCCTTGATATATCTCTAATGTTCACTCAAAACAAAAAATCTAAATTTTTAATGTATCATGCGTTCTCTGAAACACACTTTGGAAGATATTGCATGAATATCAATCAATTTAAAAACCACAAAATTAATAATGATTATATAGTAACATTTGACGATGGTTCAGAATCTCTATATAGATATCGAGATATCATTTCCACAAAAGGTCAATCTCAAATATTATTTATTAGAACTGACAAGATTAATAATAAAAATTATTTGACATCCACTCAAATCCAGTCACTCTCAAATATTTTCAAAATACAATCTCATTCTCATTCTCACCCAAATCATTTTTTATTAAATGATAGTGAGATTAGACAAGAGGGTATCATTTCGAAACAAAACATAGAGAATATTACGGGGAATCCTGTAAAAAGTTATGCTTTCCCAGGTGGAGATTTATCTTACAGGAGTATAAAAATTCTGGCTGAAATTGGTTACCGTGAATTTTTCACATCGGTGCCATTATTCTTTACTAGAAATTTGAAATATAATGGCGTCACTCTTAATATTCATGGAAGAGTAGAAGTTTTTAGTCCAGGTTTTTCTACAATAGAAAGATATTATAGTCTTTCTGTGATATCCAGGAGATTGTTGAGACATATTTTAGGATTTTCTAATCGTTACATTATATCAAGGCTAAAATAGATTAATATTTCAATTATCATCCCTTGCCAAAATGAAGCGGATTATATTATTCCCACAATAGATTCAATTCTAAATCAAAAAAATAGTGGACAAAATATTGAAATATTAATTGCCGATGGTATATCTGATGATGGAACTAGGGAAATTATTGAAGGATACTTACAAAATATTGGTAATATCATTTTAATTGATAATCCGGAGAAGATTGTTTCTACGGGGTTTAATCTAGCTTTATCTCGAGCAAAGGGGGACATTATTATTCGCGTAGACGGACATTGTGAGATTGCGCCCGATTATATTCAAAAGTGTCTAGAATGCCTTGAAAAAATAAATGCAGATTGTATCGGTGGTGCAACTGAACATGTTGCTTCCGGTTTTATTGGCTCTTCTATAAAAATTGCCCAATCTTCAATATTTGGAGTGGGTGGAGTTGCATTCCGACAAGGCTTAACCGGGGGTGAGTTTGTTGATACGCTAGCTTTTGGAGCTTATAAAAGGGAAGTTTTCGAAGAATTAGGTGGTTACGATGAAGAATTAGTTCGAAACCAAGATGATGAATTTAATTTTAGATTAATTCAAAACGGTGGAAAAATCTGGCTTGATCCATCGATTAATTCAAAATATTTTCCCCGAACATCATTTGTAAAATTATTTAAGCAATATTTCCAATATGGTTTTTATAAAATCAGGGTGATGCAAAAAAGACGAGGAATTGCATCTTTGCGACATTTGGTTCCAGCTTTATTTATAATCGCGATAATTACAGTTTTAATTTATTCGCTTTATGGAATTACCATTCCAGCTATACTGTTAGGTGCGAGTTATACAGCATTAATGATTATTTCAATATTCATAGAATTGTTAAAAACTCCCAAAAATATTTTATCTATTTTTCTGCTCCCTATAACTTTTTTTATTTTACATTTTTCATACGGGATTGGATTTTTATCTGGAATGATCTATTTCTTTAATAAATGGAATGATACAAATTTAAT
>Ga0209657_1000121_pt1 | contig 54125 bp, 57 predicted proteins | sample SaaInlV_100m_DNA_FD_184650 | JGI IMG/M metagenome (GOLD analysis project Ga0209657, IMG submission 184650) | Marine microbial communities from expanding oxygen minimum zones in the Saanich Inlet - SI037_S3LV_100m_DNA (SPAdes) (version 2) | ecosystem: Environmental > Aquatic > Marine > Intertidal... | reverse complement strand
CCTTGATGACCTCTACCTCTTTAATGACCTCTACGGGTACCTCTACCTCCTTGGTGACTTCCTTGATGACCTCTACCTCTTTAATTTTCGGCTCTTTTTTTTTAAGCTCTTCGGCAAGCTTATCATGGGGCTTCCCGAATACCTTTATGAGTGAAACATTGGCCGCAATTACCAATAAGATGGCCAAGGGATCAAAGACGAGCATTAAAATAAGTATTATTATCCTAACCGCTCTACCTGCCGTGACTTCGCTACCTCCCAGGTCAGCCACGGCCTCGGCTACATATTTAAGCGGTCCTATTTCGGTTTCCACCGCTCGAATCTTTTCTCCATAAAGAATTTTCTCCTTTTTAAACTCTGAGATACGATCCATGGACTCTCTTATATTAATGTTTGTCTTCTCTAATTCTCCCTGAATCTCCGTCAAGTTGCCGCCGCTTTGAGAGCGAAACTTTTCTATATTCTCTCTGATGGATACGATCTCACTGTTGGACCCTCCTCGGAATTTTTCAATATTAGTATTATAAATGGCCAGCGCGCTAGTTATTTCCCCTCTTTCAGTGGCTTGAAGGGCTTGTAGGTCTTCGAGTTTTTTCTTTTTATTAGAGAAGATACCTCCTCCTTTAGCCTCAATGAGGGCTACTGCACCGTCCAGTTCCTTGCGCCGTTCGGCTAGCTTATCAATGCGGGACTGCTCGATAGCTACATTCTTTTCAAGAGAAGAGAGGATTTGTTCTATTCTTTTTTCTTCGCGGTCTATTTCTGTGTTGGATTGTGAACCAGTATTCTCCAGCCTGCCCTTGGAGAGGGTGATATAGTCCTCGTATTGTTTGAGTAGCCCCTCTTCTTTATCTATTTGGGCGTCAAGAGTTTCTATCATAGTCTGCTCATGAGTGACTTGGGCTTGGTGTTCGATGTGGGACTTGCTTAAGAACCCAAAAATACCCATGCTTGTAATTCCCATGAGTACTACCACGGCAAAAGAAAGGTAGCCCTTTATTAACAGCGGTGCAATTTTCCAATTCCTATGGAGCCAGATGGCAGCAATGATTTTACCTATTTCTAGAACGACCCCCATGATTACCACGGAGGTTTGAGAGCCCGGGAAGATAGTAGCTAGACCGAGTATACTGAAATACGCAGCTACAGCAGAAATACTAAGCGCGGAAATTAATGTAGCTATGGCGAAGACCATAGGAGTATATACACTATTTAGTTAATAAAGTACACCGCGTGTACTGTTGCGCCAACAGTACAAGAGAGGGCCTTACCTTCTCCAAACTTGATTGGAGTGCTGAGGTTGAAGACTTCATCATTCCCCAAAACTATAGTAATTGCTGTATCAGTAAGAGTGGCGCCAATCGAGCCAGCGGTCACACTAGTAAGGTACACATGCTTCCCGCCCCCGGGTGTGGCAATCGCTGCGCCGGCGCTAGTAGAGCCTTTATAACTATCGGGAAAAGTGTTAATCCCCAGCCCACTTACGGGAACTGATGGGGTTGAGAGTCCTGCTACGCCAACTGAATCTCCGGGCCATGATAAATCAACTGTTACTCCTCCTTCAACGGAAATTGGATTTCCCGTATTAGGAGTCCACTGTCCCTCAGTCGGATTATAATTGTAATTTAAAGATACTCCCGGGGCCTGGCCCAGGTTTGATGATTCGCTTATATTATTAATGCCCATGGTAATTCTATTACACTAAATTAAGCCTAAGATATCTCTCTTTCTCACTTCCGACCACTCGGCATGTCCCTTTGCTTTCTTCCGGCGCTTGTATTGACTGAGACAAACCGCTACTCGCTGCTTATTGTCGGGAAACTCTTTTTTCATCATATCGTCTGACATGCAACGACTTGTAAAGGCACTTTTCTCCTCTTCTGGCTGCTTTGTAGGTAAAGGCATGCTTTATTTTACACTTAAAGGGACTTCTTTACCTCATTATAAATCCACTCATAGGTTTTTTCCATTCCTTCCTGCAGTGAGATTGAGGGAGACCACCCTAAAACTTCTTTAATTAATGTGTTGTCGCTGTTGCGCCCCCTCACTCCTTGAGGTTTGGAGAGGTCGTAGTGGCGTTTTAATTTAATGCCTCCTAGCTCTTCCGCTATATCAACGAGTTGATTTACTGTAACTTGCTCGTCGCTTCCAAGGTTAAGGGGGTCCGTGTAAGCGCATTGCCAAATCTTTTCAATGCCCGTAATGCAGTCATCTATGTACATGAAGCTGCGCGTTTGTTCCCCGTCTCCCCAAATTTCTATATCATGATTACCCGATAGCTTCGCTTCGATAACCTTTCGGCACATGGCTGCCGGAGCCTTCTCCCTCCCCCCCTTCCATGTTCCATAGGGGCCATAGCAATTATGGAATCGAAAAATACGAGGGTTGAGACCACAATCCTTAATGCCATAGCGGGTAATGATTTCACTAAAAAGCTTTTCCCACCCGTAACCGTCTTCCGGACTGGCCGGGAAGGCATCCGACTCTTTTAGGGCTGGAGAGTCTACGTCTCCTTGTATATCTTGAGGGTAGGCACAAGCAGAGGAGCTGTAAAAAATTTCCTTGGTGTCTGGGGTGTCGCGCAGAGCGCGAACAAAATTGGTTTGAATGAGAACGCTCTCAAGGCAGTCTACATGGTTATTCTGAATAAATCCCATACCACCCATGTTGCACGCCAGATTATAAATCCTGTCTTGTCCGCTTGCCACGCAACCGCAAGCATTAAAGTCTTTAAGATCGGAGACCAACTCTTTAACCCCTTCGGTATGCTGATACCACGAGTCTTTCTTTTTAATATCCACAGCGGTAACCTCATGGCCCGTCTCTGTAAGATGCTTGGTTAGGTGGCCGCCGATAAAGCCGCCTGCGCCTGCTACTAATATTTTCATATAGTATGGTACTTCTAAGGCTCTGGAGTTTCTATTTTATCCTCTGAAAGGAAGCGGCGCGCCCAGCCGAGGCACTGAGAAGGAGAGCGTAAGCAATGATATACATAGGAATCAATGGGAAACTCGCTGCGGCTGACGAAAGATTGATCTAATAATTTGAAGCGTATGCCATCTATTTCAAAAGAGGCCTGATCGTCGCCCTTTTTCAGCGTGGCATGCTCCATTACATACTGGTTAAAATTTAGTTGGAGGTCAGTGCCCTTTGACTTCTTAAGGTCTTGAATAAATTTAGAGGAAGCCGCGCTACCCTTAAGGGCAAACCACCCTGAACATAATGAAAATCCCCAGCGCCGCCGAGCCCCCAATGGGTAGGCCTTGGGATGGTTAACGGTAGAAAGAAGGACATCATTATCGCCAAACAGTTTCTTCATAAGCTGAGAGGGGTTCTCCTGAATAAAGGCGTCTACATCAGAATAAACTACGGGAAAGCCCTCCGCGAGCAACTGCTCCACTATTACAAGTTTAAGAAAGGGGATTTGTCCAAATTTCCGCCGACTATTGGAATACTGTGGGGGCACATCATAATCTTCTCCCTTGATGCGCCTAACCGTTATACCCTCGCGGCTTAATGCGTTAAAGCTCTCATCATCTGCACAAAAAATAATATAGTTAGACACTCCGGATCCTAGCGCCTTACGAACCCATGCCCTAGCTAAAGCGGGATAAGGAGGATAAGAGTTAATTATCGAGCAAAAGAGGGGATCTTTCATTTTTCTCTAACACAAGGGAAGGGCGCTTCAGGAATGTCTTGCTCTAGAAAAGGGCAAAGCTTTTCCCAGCTATCTCCCTCAGGAATATTCATTATTAAACACTTGTGCATTCTCCCCTTGAAATGAGAAATTACATCAGCATGGTGTTGATAATACTTTTCTATCAAGCGTTCCCTATCATATTCCAAACAGCCATAGCGATTCGCCCTATTTCTTACCATTGGATTATAGAACTCATCCGTTTCGTTAAACCGATCCATGGGGTAGAGATTATTAATCGCCCGCTCACACGATTTTAACCATGAAAATAATTCTCGAGTAGTTAAAATAAACCTAGAATCAGGAAACCGAAGATCTAAATATTTAAAATGAAAAGCCGTGGTTCCTTCTGCAGCAGCATTTATATCGGGGGAAGAGATTGCTTCAAGATTTGGGGGATTATGAATAGCATTATAACCTAAAATATTTAAACCTTTGCAGAGGCTTTTTGTGCTAGTTCTTCCAAGTCCGATTCCCCAAACTTTATCCTTTTTATTCATTTAATTCTTTCTGTTTATATATTTTATACTGAGATAAATCTTGATATTCTTGCGTTACATCTTTAATTTTATCTTCCAATCCCAGAAGAAGAACTAGGCCCCGCGCTGCAACATCATTAGCCATGTAGAAATTCCACCCAATCATCGTAAAGGAATCCATGAGGTGATTGACTGAGTTCCTCCCATTATATCTAGCTTGCTTGAACCACGCGGCGGCCTTTGGATTGTCGGTTAAGATCGCTCCCCCTTTGCCTAATTTTAATATTTTCTTGGGCCCAGAAAAAGAAAGGCACATATATTGCCCCTTTTTATACATGCCCCGAGTTAACCTTAGGGCACTATCCCAAACCGGGGAGGGCTCTAATTGGTAAGCTCCCGTGAGAGAAGGGGAGGACTCCTTGAATTTAACTTTGCAACCAGCGTTAATAATGGAACACGGCACAGACATATAGGTATGGGATGGAATTGTAATATCGACAGGTTCTTTGTAGAGATATTTAAGGCATAAAAATAAAGCATTGGAGCAGTTGTCAAGAGCTATAGCGTACTTTGCCCCGGTATAGGAAGCTAGACCACTTTCAAATTGTTCGGTGACTAAATGAGGATTCACTTCTTATCCTCCAGATTTATACCCAAATAACAAACTGAGTCTTTTTGGTTGGACCCAGTAATTTCATTTTAAGAGCATTCTTTGTGACAAATTCGTCTACCGCGACTTGTGGACCGCCGCCAGCCTTCCGACAGTCTACATTGCTCCACCCGTAGTCATCTCCACATAAAAATCCACCTTCCTTAATGAGAGGATAATAAAATTCCAAATCCTTCAAAACCGCTGGGTAGGTGTGATCTCCGTCAATATAAACCCAATCAAAATATTTTTCCGAAAAGGCCGTCTCTGTAGAAAATTTTCTATGTATAAAAACTCTGTCATCATTAGTAAATCTTTGCTTGACTCCTCGGTAAACCTTCTCCATCTCTTCCTGGGGAAGGGAATACCACATTTTCTCGTAATCTTGATGCACCCACGGGTCTATGAGGTGAAGCTCTTTGGGTTTCCGTTTTAGTATTTGCGCAGAATAATCCCCCTTCATTACGCCAATCTCGGCACAGATGTCGCCTTCGTTAACATATTTTAATGTAGGTTGTTGGTCTGGGCTCATAATTTAAATGGCCCAATGGTTGTATTTTTTCATTTTTTTGATTTTGTTGTCGATGCCCATGACCCAATTATAGTGGACTATGTAGGGGTCTTCTATCTTTTTATTCTGCTTATACCAATAATTGCCGAAGGGGAACAGGTTTTTATTCAAGACTTTAATTTTTAGGTTTTTATAAAAAGATTTTTTGAGGTGTAGCTTTCTGTTAATATATCCCTGGTCAGTTTTGTCAGGACCCAGATCAATCGGCTCAGAAATATCAAAGAGATCTAGGGTTTCCGGGGTGGGCTTTACTACATAAAATCCCGTACAATTGCGGTTCCCGTCCTGCTGGAAAACTATATCATAGTCCGCAAGAAGGGCCGTGAGATAATCCCACGGGTCCCGCAAGAAGACGATGTCTAGGTCGCTGAGGAAAACAGAGTTACCCTTTGAGAGTTCGTCATGTGTGATCTCTAATTTTTTATATACCAGCTTATTGAAATTGGATTGGTTAAAGGATCCAGAAGGGAAGCCTGACAGGGAAAAGAGGTGGTGTTTGTCGGCAAGCCCCACTTGGCCTAAGAAATGAATAAAGTTACTATAGATGGGCTCATACCTATCGTCCCCCGTATTAAGAATGGAGAAAAATTTCATTAGTCGAACTTTATATAGTGGAACTTTTCATTCCATTCCTCGGCAGAGTAATCTTGGGGTGAGTTATTCATAAGAGTAGCCGAAATATTGGACGTCTTCCTCGTAGAGTTTCCGGACGATTTCCTTGGACTCGCCATCGTAATAATCTTGATAGGGGCTTCGGTCCAGGGTTTTGCGGGCGTGTATTAAGGGGTGGTTAATATTAAGTCGCTTGGAAATAGTTTCCCAATCCGATTGGATAGATTCTAGTTTCCCAATATAGTCAAGGTGTTTGATGCTCTTCTGGGGAAGCCAGAAATTTAAATAACCCCGGGCATGTTTCCATACGTTGGGGTCTCGGCGGCTTAGCTCGCGCCTCTTCTCTGGGAAATCCCCCCTAACCATTTTGATGTAATCCGAAAAGGAAACATTATTAAGGCACTTTTTCTCATGATAATAGGAAACTATTCTATCCCAAGGGTTGCGCACGAAGCTAAACTTAAAGTACTGAGGGAATTTAAGATAGGGGCCTGAAAAGGGGGAGTGGGTCTTGCCCTCGTAGGCATCTAGATCCCCCAGCAAAAGCTTGCCTAGAGAGGTTCCTCCCGTTTTGGGGATATGCACAAAGACGCACTGATGCTTATGACTTATCATTTGTTGCGGCACCGACTATAGAAGTAATCATCCAGCGGGGGTGTTCCTAAACTATCTCCCTCGTTGGGTTTGCGCATTCTTTTGAATACCTTGGATCCTGGAATGGCCTTTCTTATGGGTCCAGAGTACCATTCGAACTGATTATCTATTTGAGTTATCATTCCAATCCTCCTGATTCGGTCCACGATACGGCGCGCGCCCTCAGTAGATGTAATGACACCTTCGCTCCATCGATGGAGTCGAATTAGATTTAGCTCAGAGTGCTCTTTAAAAAACGGTAATTGCTTTTCAACGAAAGAAACAAAATCGGGACCTAGCCACATATCATCTTCGATCATGACCATATAGGGCACTTTGTTTTCTATTTGATATAATAGATCTTTAATCTTTGTTGTCGTGCAGGCTACGGCTCCATAGGTTTCAAACCCGGGCTGAGTCTTTTTGAAATTGATCCCAAGAGATTTAAATTCCCTGATAGTTTCCTCCTTATCGTACCCATTGCAGCTTTTAATAACTTTGATCTGAGGAAAGTTTCTACGGTTTTCATCCAGAAGAGGCGTAATAACGGGGTCGTCCCGGAGTAATGACTGAATATGTATTTCTGGCAAAGGACTCATGTCGGATAAGGTTCCCATGGGATTTTTTTAGAGGGAGTACTACGATGGAGAGAAAATACGGGGTCTTTATTGCCATTGGTCAGGAGGCGCTGATACTGGCAGGTTAGAATAAAAGATTTATCTTTCCAGTAGGATAAGGTTAGTTTCTCAAAATTATACACTGTATTTAAAATTTTTCTATATTGAGTCTCCAAATACTCGGGAGAGATTTCGGTATAATCTTCCGTATATAAAACAGGAAGGTCTGTATATTTTTCTTTGATTTGAGAGGGGAGACCCCATCTCTTCATGCAGTAAACACTGTCCGGGTTAGTAATGATGGGGATAGACTTCATGATTAGCGCTTCGTAATGGCGGTGGCTATCTTCTCCATTGCCCTCGGGACATATGCAAAAGCGATGATTGATTAACGACTGAGAATAGGCGAAAATGGTCACCTCCTTCTTGGCAGCGATGGTTTTCCCTTCTTGTGTGACAAAGTCGAGGGAATATAGATTCTGGGTGTATTTGTTGCGACGTTTCCCCCCCGCCGCGCACCATTTCTTGAAATTACAATAGCAGCTTTGAGAATTCAAGGACGAATAATCTAAATTTTCCGACACCCCTCCCCCATAATAGGAACTTAAACCAATTGGGTGCGCAACCGGAGGATCTCCACCGCTTTGAGGCAATCCTAAAAACTTAAGAAGCTTATAGCCGCTGGCCCAAAATATTAATTCCTCGGATGGGAAATCGTAAGTAAGCCATTCCTTGAATGTCATTTTCATCATTGGGAAAGCCACTCCTCCGCCCTAGCTTTATAGGAATTATGTTTAATGCTTAAATCGAGAAAGTTTAGATTTGGATTGGCGGCTAAACTGAATATGGTCAGGTTTGACATGGTCCTGAGGAGGAAATCGCAACGAGATAAAAGAAGTGAATCTATAAAGGCCTCCACCATTATTTCTTCCTTATTAAAACTCAGATCATGATGGATATTTGACGTCTGACTGTTTGAGATGTTGTCCGAAAAAAAGCACACGCATTCCCCAAAGTGAGTGGACAGGGCCCTCCTGTAACCAATGTAGTCTGTTGCAATAAAAATTTTATCATGGTCCCCTTTAGACATTTGAAGCTCGACTTCTTCTACTATATTGTCCTCCGTCAGTCGGGACCACTGGGCGCGAGTAAAGCCATCAGTTTTTCTGTCGGTAGATCTAATGTGTACCCCAAGGGTACTACGCCCGAAATTAAACTGCTCAAACTCATCAATCCGGGCCTTAATCTCTGGGCGAATGATTGGTTCAAAAAAAACTTTATAGGCTTCTCGGAGTAAGGAAAGATTTGTGGTTAAGTCGGGACCCTTTACCCTTTTCTCTTCGCAATCAATTTCTTCTTGGGCGAATAAGGTATCCAAGGCGTTCGCCCCTCTCCTGGAGCAGTAAGTGGAGCTTCGTAGGTCGAAAAAGAGTTTATCTTGGCGGATGTGCCTGACTGACATGGATAGTAGGCGATTCAGGCACGAAAAAAGTCCCCTGCCGTACCTCCCGAAGCCTTGTCCTCCTACATATATACGAGTATTCATAAAAAATTATGCGTAAATCAAGGGTCGGATATTGTTTTCCCAACTGGGGTTTTTGCGATTGGGGTTAGTTAGCTCGACGGCATTGGTTTTTTTATTAAGAAAGAGGGCCTCGTACGCAAAGCTGCTTTCGTGGGAATAGATTAATTTATCTACCTGGGATAATATATACCACTCGATCAAGTCTTCTCTCATTTGGTGGATCTTACCGGCATTCTGCCAAAAAGCTCCTCCTCCGGTAGGATCCGACGAGACCGGGAGGGAGCGAGTAAACAGCAACGTCTTATGCTGCGAATAGTGGTCCAACGCTAGAGAAAGAAGGGTATCGTCGTTGCTAGTAAGGAAGAGTGCGTCAAAGTCCATTACATATTTATCTATAATTTCTAGCGCAGAAGCAGTGGGCAGAGACATTTTCTCTTTGTGTTGTCCACGGTCCCCTCCTCGGAGTTGCACTCCTAGAATGCGCCGACCTTCAAAATTTTCCTTTACATAAGCGGCGGCAGCTTCACTGATTTCTTTATGGGGAATAAGGGAATTATAAAAATCAGATTTAAGAGAGTTGTATTTGGCGGTAGTCATTGTAGGTAGCTTAAAGGATTGACCTCCTCCTATTAAGATAAAATTCGAACAATCTCTTTGTATTTTCTTCGCCGTCCCCGGAAAGCAAACTTGGACCCCTTTGTACTCGGATAATACCCCGTCCTCTCTGAGCTTTTTAAGGTCTAACTCGCAAAAGGAAAGGGTAGAAGTCCAGAATTTATCAAACAAATCCCACTGAACCTGAAGGGGAATCCCCGCTTCTTGCGCATAGATATAACAAGAAGAAAGGTTTCGAAGGCGGTTCCCGAGCCCGTTACCCGGTTGGGATATAATAAGTTTATTCATTTAAGAACCACAGTTTTTTGGATTTCAATTTACCCTTGGTCTTTTCGGCGGTTTTGGGCGATACCGGATGAACCACCAACGAACTCGGACGTCCACCCCCCCTATGAACCAAGTCGGGGTGAAGGGCCAGTAAATTGAAATCCCCAGAACCGGACTTAAGCACGGCCTGATGACCCTCTTCAGGAAAGGGCGTAAAGCCTGCATGAAGTAAATACGAATTAAATGCATCTTGATCGCAAACGATCAGCTTTCCCGGTGCAGGACGCCTTGAATTTAAAAAGAAGTTCAGGAGTTCATCTAGGAAAGATGCAGTCGTGGGCGCCCCTTTAAACCCAAGCCAACCCGTGCATAGCGTGAACTTCCATTCTTTGGCCACGTGGGGTGGCCACGCATGAGTATGCCTAACTGCTGACGCTACAATATGGAAATCTGAAAAACAACAAAGAGAATCGCGTGGATCTTTTATCCATACCGCATCCAGGTCGGAATAAATTACATCTGTACCCGCCGCCACCAAGGACCGAATGATCTTGAAGCGCTCTAACCCCATTTTTCTAGTCATCCCTCCTCGTGCCTGCTTTTCGGGGAGGTCTGGTATTGGGTGAAATCGAGAGTTTATGCCCTTTTCTCTTAAAAAATTGTCGCACGCTTCATCTATGGAAAAAATAAGATAGTTGTCTATTCCTAACCTCTCTAGAGCTTTTACCCAGTTGAGTGCGATCTCCCGATAGAAGTAATTGCAATAGGAGATTATGAGTAAGTTATTTTTTCTCAAACTTGTATCCAAATTCGTCGATGTCATTCTTGTATTTCTCTTCCACGAAGTCCCGGTCAGCGGGAGTATAAAATTGGGAATAGTGCGGATGTTTGGAGGCATTAGTGTGCTCCCACCCATTGAAGGGAATATTTAATTGAGCGCACGTTTGGCGGAACTCAGACTCTAAATTTTCATACCTTATGATGTGGTCTACTCTAATATTTTGGTCATAAGAAATATATTCTAGCATGGAGGGATGTGAAAGGTTTAAGCAATGAGTACGAAAATGATCGAGGTCCAAATGTTGGGAGAGGCTAGGATGCCTCCAGCAATACCAAGACACCATACGCTCCCACGGGTTACGCACCACTGTGAATTTAAAATACTCGTCAAATCCTCCCTTAATAAGATGAGAGTTGTTTATGTAGGCGCCTATCCATTCATGCTTGCGACAAATGCCTAACTCGTTTTTAATTTCAAAGTCATTTAGCTTTCCATCCTGGTATCCTTTACGGTATATTTGGTCATCGCAATAGGGCATCAAGACTTTTTGAACAGCATTTCCGCCTGTTTTGGGAATATGGATAAATAGGAAATTCTTTTCTGCGGACTTCATATTTTAAAAAGCATACGCTGGTTAGCTTTGGGTATGTTAAACCGGGCGGCCATCGAGAAAGTGCTGTGTTGGGTATACATTATATGACTACACTTAGCCATGAGCATCATATCTATGAAGCTTTCCTGAAGGGAAGCCACAGGATTAAGATCGGTATTAAAATGAATTGAGCTATCTCCTTCTGCGGGAAGAGACTTGGGAAAGCTAAAGGAATTGGGGAGACTTTCTTTAAGAAATTTCTCTCCACTGGGGCTGTCGGAGCAAATAAAAAAATTAAATTTATTTAAATCCTTACCTAGAAACTTCTCGGCTTCTTCTCTGATTATTTGCGTGCCCTTTTTGGAGTCTATCCAATTAGACCCCCTCCCCATTATCTTCTCGCCGTTTCCGTGACGAAAATGGACTGCCACGGTGGGATTCGTAAAGCCTCCATCCGCGCTGGGAAACTTTTTCCCCTCATTACTAGAAAACTTCCCAGGATGAAAGTGGTCAAGGCGGTCAGCTACGGGTCCTGCAATAGGGAGAGATACTAAAAAATTCCAAAAATTAAAATTCGGGCAATTGACGGTACGAAGGCGAGAAAAACAGCGGTTAGCTTGTCCCATCCTCATAGATGTACGGATGTAGAGAGGCCCATTTAGGAGGTTTTCGGCCTTTTTTAGGTCACGTTCGTGTTGATCTAGGAGGGGGAGGTGATCTAGATCCGCAGGAAACCCATCAGATGCTTTGGGACCTAATGCGATTTCAGGAAAATTTTCTGGAAAGAAAAATTTAACACCCTCTAATGGCGCAGGGCAGCCAAAAAGAGAAGAGAATAGATTTATGTGATGGCGCTCGTAGGTGTCCCAGCTTGTTAGAGTATAGGGTAATCTCCTCCAGTCTACTATGACATCCCGATTGTAGCAATGACCCAGGTACCAGGCCGCCGCAATATTTAAAAGGGAATCTCCCAGCCCACACCGCCTATCCGTGATTATGAATTTTCTACTCATTAAATGAATATACACTTATATCTTCGCTATTCAACCCCCAATCAAAGGGGTTATTATTGGGTATTTCTCCTCTACGAATGAGATTGGGATTAGTTTTACGTTCTCCTGTCTGGTCCGAATGCGGCTGCTTGTCGTCCGTCTCGGCCCCCTGCGCGCGAGTATGGTTGAGATGGTAGAAATCTCCATTCACTTTTAGGCCTAAATTATAAAACGAAGTCTTCCGGGCTAGCCGATTAAGGAATTCGGTATCCATATTATTCATATAAATAAATTCTTCGTTAAAACCCCTAAGGTCCTCAAATAGAGTTCTCTCTACCAGCATAATTCCCACTGCCCCTCCGTAAAACAGCATCATATTCTTGCCAGGAGGTAAAACGCGAGAGTAAAAATTGTCTGCATGACAAACTGCGACTGTACGGGAACGGGCATCATTAAATACATAGTCCTTGTAGTTGAGGGACTGAGCCTCACTGAGGTTACGCCGGCCAGAGAAAGCCACCTTGGGCCACTCGAATCCATAGTCTACCTTCTCGAACTCATCATAAAACCAATTCACAAACCGCTCCCCAATTAAAGTATCCTGATCGATTCGCGCAAAATAACGACCACTACTCTTGCGGCATCCCACATTCATCGCATGCACCTCCGAAAAAGGAGAATCTTTTTGATGTCGAGACGCCATATCTGGAGGAACCTCTGCAATCCGGAGTATCTTGGCGGCAGCAGAAGTAGGTTTTAGAACATGCCTTAAGGGGCCATTCTCACGAGGAGAGGCCCAATCAACCACCATAATCTCGGACTCCTCTAGAGCATTGTACTTTTCGAGTATTTCTCCGGTATGATTAATAACCGTCTCAAGGCGCCCTACAGAATCACCGCAGTAGGCATCATTCCGTGAAACTAAGACGTAAGATATGCGAGCGCTTCCCATAAGTTATAGTATAAAAAACTGGGCAGATTTCCATTAAGTACAGGCCGTGGCAGTAATGGGATCTTCTGTCTCTTGATTGCGGAGGGTACACTCTAAAATATCATAAGAGGATCCATACGTGTCGCAAATAAAAAGGAGCGAACTCTCCCAACCCACCGGGCACGCCTCTCCTACTTGAAGACGTGGGCCCGGAGCAAGAGTGGAGCAACAACCCATGGCCTGCGCTTCCTCACTTAAATAAATCCGAATCCATGAATATACCGTGGGCGATACGCCCGCCTCCGAAGCCTCAATCTCTACATTTACCTTGCCCACTTGAGCGAGATTGGTTCGCAAGATTTGGGGGGACACTATATCTGCCAGACCCACTCCCTGAGTCTGTCCTCCTGGACTAACAAATTGAGTGCTACCTTTAGCCGTGTCGAGAACCCTACCCACCTCGGCGATAGCCCTGGATGCCGGAGTAACGTAAGTCTCCCGCACGGAATTGGGAACTGCCTGGGGGGTAGAAGAGGCAATGGTTGGCTGGCTTAAGGAGGGCATTAATAAATATGGTTTTCATATATAGTGAAATCACCCATAAGACCTAGCCCATTAAGTCCGGTTGCTACTATTCGGGATCGAACCATATTCCATTCAGCCGAATATACAAAACCAGCTTCTTGCCCGGAGGTGACATTGATGGAGTTTCCGGAATCCACTAATACATCAATCATGGTACTAAAGGGGCCGTCTTTAGTGTTGGAGGTTTGAATACTTATCTTTCCCGAAACGGGCCCCTCCGCCACCACTTGATAGGAATGCCTGTTAAATAGCAAAACACCTTCAGGATCCCCCGTGAAATTTCCATGATTCCCCACTCCAGAAGGGGGAATTTGGGTAGTAACTAAAAGATTCTGCCCTAGCATAGATGCATTCATACTAATACAAATACACTAAAGGGCTCTCTGCCCCCCCCCTAAAAAAACACTTAGATTATTTTAATCAGTGGACGTTACGCGCAATAGATAGGGAAGCCTTCGTATTTCTTTTGTTCCACCTTCTTTAGAGGAGACTCCTCGAAAGCCGGAGTCCTCCACGGGAATCTCTCTTATTTCTTTAAATGTAGGAAGTTTTTGGCTGGGATCGATGGCCCATAAAAGATCGTGGTCTTTCGCCCACTTCTTTATTCTACGAATAGGGACCATAAGGTTAAAGTTTTCTCCCGCTCCCCGAACGAGCATCCCTACATAACGACCATCTTGTAGATAAACCCCCCCTCCGCTAGAGCCAGGGAAAGCCGTAACCGTAGTCTGGTCGAATTCCATTTTGCCATGAGTCCGCCCTACTTGGGAGACGATTCCACTAGTCATACTATTAGAGCCCATCTGTCCCAGGAGAGATCCAACGTGAAATAAACGACTCCCAATAGGGATTATTGGTTCCTCGTGAGACAGATAAAAATTTGCATTATCCTTTCCGTAATCCTTCGCGCGTACCATGAGAAGAGCCAGATCTTGTCCGTCAGTCGCGTCGCTGAATTTAATAACTGTTGCGTCCATTTGGATTTCCCCAACTCGACGCCCACCCTCTACAAGTTCTTTAATAATTTGGACGTCCCCAAACTCTACGATCTTCTTACTGGATCCATCCACGATAACATTTCGGACCTCTCGCAGGTTATTTATGACATGTCCGGCAGTCCAAACAAAAGTAATTTTCTTTCCTTCTATCTCCCGAGTGATAAGAACTCCAGAGCCTTCTGACTTTTGATAATCGTCCTCGGCCCTAATGGTAACAGAAATGTTCTGTAGGTAATCCGATACTTCTTTACGGGTTTTTACATCCTCGGCAGGCGCCGGGGAAAGGAGAATTAAAAATAAAAAGGGGAGAAGGAATTTGTTCATAGATATTGTTACACCTAAAATAGGCGTGTCTCAACAATACCTTAAAAATCATCCTCTAGAGCGCCGCTTTGTTGATAATCCCTCACTCTTCGCTCGAAAAAATTGCCCATAGCTTGGACGTCTACTACTTCGCCTAACCACGGGAATGGGTTCTTGTCACTGGGAAAGCTGTGGTCAAGGCCCACGGCCTCTAGGCGTCGGTTTCCAATGTAATGCATGTAATCAATAAACATATCTGCGTTAAGCCCTAAAATACCCGTAGGTAGAACGTCATGGGCATAAGATATCTCGAGCTCCACGGCTTTTTTGATGTGATTAACGAACTCCTCCTGGATTGCCTTAGTCCAGATAGCCGGATTTTGCTGTACAATGGTGTTGATGAGGTAGGTTCCGAAAGCAATATGATTACTTTCATCTCGGAGGGTATACTTTATTTGGTCCGAGACCCCTTGGAGTTTGTTCTGCCTGCCCAGCGCGAGAAGCATAGCAAACCCACTAAAGAAAAGAGTTCCTTCGCAAACCACATAATAAGTAAGGAGATTCCTTAAGATCTCTTGCTTCCCCTCTTTTGTGTACGGCTGAAAGTCTTGACGGCTAATATCCGAGGTGATGTCCATGAGGAAATCATCTTTAGCTTTGATGCTGGGTACAGTTTGGTATGCAGTAAATACTTCGTCGACATCCAGGTCCAGACTGTCGCAAATATATACAACGGTAAGGTTATGAAGGCTTTCCTCAAAAGCTTGACGCAAAATATACTGACGACACTCAGCATCCGTAACAAATCTAAAAGTAGAAAGAAGAAGGTTATTGCCCACCAAAGACTCGCTTCCAGCAAAGAATCCGAGGCACCTTTTGACGAGGAGTTTTTCATCATCTGTGATTTCATTGTTTTTCCATTGCTTTATATCCTGCTGCATGGAGATCTCTGTAGGCATCCAGTTATTAGCGCAACTAGAGAGAAAAAGATCCCAGGCATATTTGTGTTTATGAGGCAGTATCCGACTTACGTTGGCCACATTGGCAGTAAGGAGTTCTCCGGTTTTATCATCCATAATATATATAGACTATATCTTAGCACAAGGAGACGGAAATGTCAAGAATTTTATCTTCGCTTGCTGGGGATAGCATAAAAGCCTACTACCATGAAACATAAGTCCATAAATGACGCAAGCATTAAACCCCCCGTAAGCTTCACCACCTTCCAATCCTCTCCTCCGAATACCCAGCCGAAAAAGCCCCATTTAGATCCCGCACCTTTAGGGACAATAATATCATAGGTTATTTGAGGGTTGTGCGCATAATAAACCATTAGATAACACATGGTAAAGGTAATGGAAAGAAATAATATTCGCCTAGTGGCCTTGACAAAGGGGTCCTTCGCCTGTTCTCGCTGGTTTTGAAGAAAAGCATCTACCATCTTCTGATCGCGAGCAGCGAGCATCATTTGGTCTTGACGCTTCTGCTCTAGCCAATTAGTAATTAAGATGGAGCCCAGTTTAATCCCGGCGCCAATAATAGTATTTAGTATCGGTCCCACATGGGAATATACACATTTATTGACAGGATTCGCAGATTTCTCCGTTCTCAGGAGCCCCTAATCCGCACGCCACAACTTCCTCTTCTTCGGTCTTATCGGTAGATTTTTCTGTCTTAGTTGCGGCACGATTACGTAGATAGTAGGTCGTCTTAAGGCCTGCTTCCCATGCTTTAATATATAAATCATTAAGGTATTTGAGCGACGTACCGTTGTTGTATAAATTGAAACTGATGGATTGGTCCATCCATTTCTGTCTAGCGGCATTTATTTCTATTAGCATAAACATGTCCCGGTCAAAGGCTGTTTTATATTTTTCTTTTAATTCCGAGGGTATGTCTCCGTTAAGCGCAGACAGGTCGCCATCCACTTTCTTTATTAAGGCAGCGAGTTCGGGGGACCATATCCCCTTCTCCTTAGAGTCTCGCACAAAATGTTCATTTGTTATATAAAAGTTTCCACTTTTGTTTTCATATACAAACAGTACTGAGAAGTTGGGCTCCACGCTCTGCTCTACTCCATTTATATAACCAATGGTTGCAGTAGGGGCTATAGCCATTACGTTGGAGTTGCGCATTCCTGAGTCTTTTATGGATTTTCTAACATCTTCCCAATCGAAGTGCGTTTTATGGGATTTCTTTTGCCCCCTATATTCCATGAGCATATTCCAACTATCAAGAGGAAGAACTCCCTGATCCCACAAGGAGCCAATAAAGGAATTATAAGCTCCTCGTTCTGCCGCTAGAGTGGTGCTCGCTAAGATGGCCTGCCGACTATAGAACTCGAAGAGCTTATCGTTAAAAGCTAGAGACTCCTTTGAATCCATTCCTATATCCAAGAGATGTAAGACGTCATGAATCCCCATAAGTCCTAACCCTATAGGTCTATGCCTGAGATTGGAGCTTCGCGCTTCCTGTGTGGGGTAAAAATTAAGGTCTATTACATTATCTAACATCCGAATTGCCAGATTAACAGTCTCCCCTAGAGCAGTCCAGTTCATGTCTCGCTTAAGGAGAACTCCCTTGGTGTCGTAAGACTCACGTATATGGTTGCGAAGATTAATAGATCCCAGATTACAGACCGCAGTCTCCCCGATCTCCGTCTTTACTCCTTCTTTATATTGAGAGGCGGTAGTATGGAGAGTTATCTCCGTGCAGAGATTAGAGCTGTGGACCACTCCTTCGTGCTGGTTAGTATAACGTATATTGCAGGCATCTTTAAAGGTATTCCAGGGGTGAGAGGTTTCAAATAAAACCTTTAACATTTTTTTCCATAAGTCCTTAGCTTCTACAATTTTGAAGTTAGTAATATCTCCCGCCTCTGCCTTCTTGCAATAGAAATCATATTTTTTATCAAACGCTTCTCCAAAAAACTCATGAAGTTCCGGGCACTCATTGGGATCGAACATGTGCCACTTTTCTTCTGCAATAACTGCGCGCATGAACCTGTCAGGAACCCAAGAAGCTGTATGCAGATCATGACAGCGGAGACGATCATCGCCAGTATTTCTGCGCAGGTTTAAAAAATCCTCATAATCAAGATGCCACGGTTCTAGGTAAGCGCACCCAGCTCCGGGACGCTTTCCTCCTTGGTTTACTGCGACTAAGAGGCTATTGAAGATTTTAAGCCACGGTATAATGCCGCTAGATGAGCCATTGGTACCTTTAATATGGGAGCCGCTCGACCTAAAGGGGGTGACGTCTAACCCGAGTCCTCCGGCATATTTAGATTTTCGCGCCTCCTGCCACGCCCCATCAAAAATACCATCTATACTGTCATCAAACGTATTTAGATAACAAGAACTGAGCTGAGCATGAGAGGTGCCGCTATTGAAAAGAGTCGGTGTAGAGGGAGTGTACTTAAAGCGGCTAATGAGGTTATAAAACTGGATAGCCCAGGCTTCCTTATCTTCCTCGTCGAGAGCTAGCCCCATGGCTACGCGCATCCAGAAAGCTTGGGGAGACTCTACAACTTTATCCTCGGAGCGAATAAAATATCTATCATATAAAATCTTTATTCCTAGGTATTTAAATTCTCGGTCCCGCTCTAGTACTAATTTATCACTCAACTTTTTTAAGTCGAAATCCAACAGCCTTTTGTCTAACCTGCCATCCTGGACAAGCTTCTTGATGTTCTGGATGAAAGACTTACGATACTGGAGTTCGAAGACGTCTGATTCTACCCCCTCTTTAAACACTTCCTTGTAAAGACAGTTAGAAAGAAGGCGAGCGGCTGCATAAGAATAATTGGGCTCTTTTTCTATTTTTTCCCGAGTAGATAAAATAAGGGCTTGATCTATCTCTGCAGTAGGAATCTTGTCATATAGTTGGAGCTGGGCGTCTAGGACTATTTCGCTTGCCGATACATCGGAAATTCCCTCGCACGCTCGCTGGGCGCTACCATTTATTTTGTCTACTTGGAACTCTTGTAGGCGTCCGTTTCGCTTCTTTACTTTTATATCCATGGATCGATAATATACACCCGAAAAAGGGGAATGTTTTTTCTTTTAATACTTGGTGGGTTTTTCTAATTTTACCACAAAAATAGTGTACGGGCAAGGATAAACTATCACCTCTCCCAATAAGAGTCGTGAACCACAAAGGAGTGCTCGGGAGAGTCGACCTTATGGGGGATCTTGCCGTCCGGCCACGATTGGGTGCGTATAACCCTCTCCCATTCTTCGTTGCTAAACGCCGGCCATGAAAATTCTTCAGTCGGGGGCTTTAACATCCACAATTGTTTGGTATCACTTCGTTGACGCCAAACACTGCCGTCTGGATTAGAGCGTACACTCCATTTTCCCCGGTCCCTAAAGGGCATCTCAGGCGCTATATGAATTCCTAATTTATGTTTTAAAAAATAGTGATGCATGCTATATTCAGTCCATTGAGTATTGGACCAGGGCCCAGGGCCGCCGATCCCCTTGGGAATGGAGTTGTAAAAATAAGTATTGATGAGCTGGGCGCGCTCGCTGTATTTCCCTTGGTTTTGGTCTCCCGATAGGGACACGCAGTGCGCTTGGCCGCTTTTTAATACATCAATCCACCCGTCTATAAGGGCCTGCGTGATAGGCTGGGAAAGAACGTGATCCACTTGAATATAAAGGGAGTATTTCGTTTCACTTTGCGCAAAAAGCTGAATGGTCCCGGCCCCGCAACCCACATTCCGCTTGTTCAGGATTAAATTATCAATAAGGCCCTCCGAATGAAGTTCTTTTCCGTAATCTAGCTCGCCACCGTTGGCTAAATAGGTGACTGAGTGATCAAAGTGACTGTAGTCTTTAACGCTTTTTAAAAGCTCTTGGGCCTCATTAGGTCGATTGTAATCTAATATTAAATACTCAACTTTCATATTCTTATTAATTTATTTTCTGAAGAAGCTAGATCTTTGATTTGTATTTCGAGGGAGCCAAGTCTTACATTTCCTTGCAGTTGATGGGACACAATAACCTCATTGAGGTTTTTTAGAATATTAACGTCTTGGGTCGAGAGGGCCGAAGCGTCCGCAGTAATAGTTATATTAGCCGAGGGAAGGGATTCTAATTTCTTTACGCGATTTTTTAAGGTAAAAGAGGTGTGGGGTTGCTCTGCATCTATGTAGGGGGCCGGGTCAAAATCTACAGCAATAAAAGTAAAATGAGGCTCTAACTCTGCCAACGCCTCCATGTTGGCGCCGCGCAAACACAGAAGCGTCTCATATTTGGGGACCACTATTGGGTGTAGTTCAGGACTATGACGCGGCAAAGATCCCCACTTTCGTATAAATTCTCTCGTAGAATTATTCATTTGTTTCTGCCACGCCTCATGACGAGGGGCATCCCCGCTAAAACTTCCTGCACCTCGACCCGTTAGATGATATACTAAAGAATTCCACGGTTGAACGAAGTTAAATCCTGCTAATTTTAACCGATTAAATACATCAGAATCTTCGCGGCAAGAATGGAGCATGGGGTCGTGTCCTCCGATGTGTTGAAATTCTTTTTTAAACATCATCCAGGGGGCAAAAATACCATTCGTGGTTTTGGTGGAGGATAGTTGAGACTCCACATACTCATCAAACTCGGTTTCTTTAAACTCTTCAGGCCACATACCGAAGTCTTCTAGGATTTTTTCACCGTTATTAGGGTGGAGGGGAGGCTCAACGCGCGTAGAGCAGACAACAGTTCTTAGGTTATTTTTGAAATTACCAAAGTGAGACTGAAGGTGTTGAAAGGCATTGAGGTCGGCGTTTTTGCCCAACATCATATCTGCATGGAATATCATAAAGACGTCCGTGCTGGATTTCTCTATGCAAAAATCATATGCCAGGCCAATCCCATAGAGCTCATCTCCTAACTTGGGATTTATATAATATTGTAAAGAATATTGCTCCTTTACTTCGCTCAGCCACTCGACAGTGCCGTCTTCATCGGAGTCTACGAAGACTATAATGTCATGATCACCCCGATAGGCATTTTTTCTAATGCTAGGGATGCACGTTTTTAGATATTGCAAATTGGATTTGCTTGGTATGCAAAATGTTATTCTTTCCATGTTTTTAATTTTTATTTTTTATTTTACCATAATATAAAACATCTAAAAATCTATTTTTAAATTTAAATTCTTCTTTTTTTACCCCTTCCAGTTGGAACCCAGATTTTTCAAATAATTTAGAGGAGCCTATATTTTCTTTTACCGCGCCAGCTATAACTTTATGCATTTTTAATACATTAAAAGCATAATCGGTCATTAAGGCTACAGCTGATGTTCCTATCCCTTCCCCCCAAAAATCTTTTCCTACAAAAATTCCAATATCACAATGTTTATTGTCTTCATCTATATCACTTAATAAAACATTTCCTACATGTAAGCCATTGGATTTTTGGAAAATACCACATAAATAATTGCTTGAATTTAAATTATGGTGGATATAGTCTTTTAAATCATTAATAGATTGTTTCTTTCTTTTTCTTAAATATGCAGTTGTATCTTTATCATTTATCCATGATAAGTAGGCATCTAAATTATCTTCTAAACTTAACTTTCTTAAGAAAATTAAATTATTTTCTATTAAAATTTTATTCATCAGTTTTATTTTTATACATTATTTCAGCTATCTCTAGTTGCCACGGCCAATCTACATCAAAACATTCAATCTCCTCCATTATAAAAAATTCAGGGTCTTTAGGTTTTTTAAATGAACCCATATAAATTTCCTTTCCTATGTCTTCCATCGTTCCCGCATATAGTGAATGCGCAGCTTCATAGCAGGTTTCTGCAAATTTGGTCTCTAAAGTAGCTAGATATTTATCTTCTCCAAAAAACTCATTTATCATAACTCCTTTATTATTAAATAGAAACGTTTTTTTCTCAAACACTGCAAATTGGCCTTTGGAATTGGAATTTAAAAATTGTGTTACAAATTCATCAATGGTTTCGACTTTTAAAATAGGATTACAAGCATTTACTATTACAAAATATTTATAAGGCAACTTGTTATGCCACTCAAGAACTTTGGGTAATGTTACAGGTTCGCGGATGGATTCTTTACTTCTTATAAAATAATTAATCCCATATTTATTAGCTATATTTATCAAATTTGGATCCCTAATTGATAAATGGAAGTTATTTTTGGGGATAATCGTGGAGTTAAGAATTTTATTGATCGATATCTCAAATAAATTAGACCCCGCAAAGGGCCTCAACATTTTATTGGGGACACGACTTGAATGGGTTCTGGCTTGTATTATAAAACAAACATCATTTATGTCTTTATTATTCATTGTTGGCTAATTGATCTAATAACCTACTAATTTCCCCATCACTCTTATTTATTTCGGCCAATATGGGCCTGGCTTCTTCAGGGGCATGTTTAAATGCTACTCGAAGAATGTCCATCCAATTCTTATTATTTTGGGTTCTAACTGCCTCTACAGCATCAATTATTTCTAGGTCTGTCATAGCTTTTTTATATACGTTTGTTCGTTAACCTTTTTAAACCCATTTTTTTCAACCATTTTAATGGAAGCTAAATTTTCGGGTTTTATTTCTGCTGTGAATAGGCCGCCTCTGGTTTGGAGAAACCGGTTTAATATTAAACTCCCATATCCTTTTCTCCTATGAGATGGAGATATATTCCAAGATAAAAGATAAGAGTTACTATCTATTTCATCTGATCTGATTGTGCCTACAGGTTCAGCCCTTTCATTTTCTAGAATAAAAATATTACTTTTTAGATTTGTTAAATTCTTTTTAAACCATTTTTTATGGGTTTCTTCTTTTATTATGTGTTGAGTAAAAGAATTTTTTCTAGCAACAGGATCGTTCCTCCAGTCTAATAAAACTTTCCAATCATTAAATACAGCCTTTCTTAACTTCATATAAAATCATCCAATTTATAATTCTTACTTGCTTTCTCACCCAATGTCCATTCAAGCATACTAGCAGGGGTGTTACCTTCTAAGAAAGGTCTTTTAGTAGTAATATTATCTATAGTTAGTATTTCTCCTTTTTTAATGGGCTTTTTGGCAACAACTGAGCGCATTGCCTCTGTAAATGGACGTTCAGAGTTTGATATGGGGGTAGGGTGTTTCTTTTGGATAGATTTCTCCGAAAATTTAATGTATTCTACCATTTGTTTTAACTCAGGTGGTTCTAGGGCAAACGAATGATCGGGCCCCGGTAATTTTTTACTTAAGGTGAAATGTTTTTCTATTATTCTGGCTCCTGCTGCTACAGCTAAAGCAGGGGTAAGAGGGCTTTCGGTATGGTCAGATAAGCCCCATCTATATCGAGTGTCGTAAGATAATTGTCTTACTATATCTACTCCTACATCTTCAATTGGGGTGGGGTAAGCGTTATTACAATACATGAAGCTTAATTCATTTCCATGTTTTTCAGCGATGTTAAATATTTTACCTAAAGAATTCATTTTAAATCCTATACCTAAAGAAATAACTAAGGGCAATTGTGAAGAAGCAACCATCTCAATAAATCTAAAATCTGTGGATTCAAATCCTGCTATTTTTAATTGTTTAACTCCTAAATTGACTAACTCATCTACCGCTTTTTCATCAAATGGGGTTGACATAAATTCAATACCCTTTTCATCACAATATTGTTTTAAATCTTTTTGCCATTCTCTAGGCAACTCACTATCTTTAATTAGTTTATTTATATTTTTATACCCTGCAAAATCAGGGGTGTTTTTACTATAAAGTGTTTCTGAGGAATAAGTTTGAAATTTACAAGCATGCGCTCCACTTTCAACAGCAACATCAATTAAAGATAGGGCTTGGTCAAAGTTCCTGTTATGGTTGGCCCCTGCTTCAGCTATTATAAAAGTACTCATATTAAATGTTTTAATAAATTATGCGCTTCTTCAAAATCATTCATACATTTTTTATTATTTCGGACACACTTAACAAAATATTTAATTTCCTCCACATACATTTGGTTATCTAGCTTTAAATTTACTCTTTTTAACACCTCATCTTCTAAGATATCATAATACCTTTGATATTCTTGGGAAAGGTAATTTAGGGCAAAATCTGCTATAGTTCCCCTCTCAAATACAATTCTACCTATAACTAAATCTTCTGTATCATGGGTTATATTAGTTAATTTATTTTTAATATAAGAAACGCTTTTAATATTTCCGAACTTATAATATAAATAGTCTAATTCATGTACAACATCTAAAAGCGCCCCTCCCCCTAAGTGCTTGTTGGCACTATAAGATTCTAAATGGTTTTGGTGAGGCCTCCACTTTTTTAAGTCGTACCCAAAATAAACATTGATATATTTTGAATTAGGGTTAATGGATTTTATTTCATCTAAAAACCTTAAATTGCATCCCACCATTGTTATTAGATTTTTTTCCTCAACTGTTTTTAATAGTTTATTAAGTTTTGTCGGATGAGAATAAAAGGGTTTTTCGCAAAATATAGGAAGACCATATTGAGTTAGTTTTAAACAGTGTTCTGTATGGTTTATGGTTGGAGAACATACTAAACCTATATCGAAACCTTCTTGTAAAATATTATCTATATTATCAATTTCATCAATATCAATAATACGAGTTGATACTCCTAAGTTGTTAAGATTTTGGGAATGGCGCTTGCCTATGGAACCGCCCCCTATTATTAGGGATTTCATTATGTGTTTTTTCTAAATATATCGATGCTCTTCTTCCCCTCTAAGGAACTATCTATGTTATTTATATTATCTTTTACAAATTTAAAAGATTTATCAGCTGCCTTTAGGGTTCTGTTAATATCTTTTTCGGTGTGAGCAAAGGAAATATAAATAACATTAGGGAATAATATACCCTGCTTCACCATTTCTTGGTAAAATAAAGCCTTCATTCCGTTGGGATCGGTATAGCCCCGCTGGAATGTTAGGTTGTGCCTCGGAGCGCTTCCATCAAAATTAATTTTTAAATTATATTTTTTTGCTAGTTCTTTAATTCCTTTATCAAGGGCATTTCCTAGTTTCCAGATATGGCCATAGTCTTTTTCTTTTAACTCTTTAATTGTCTCTATTGCAGCAGCTAACGATAGACATTCTCCCCCAAAAGTCATTGAGAAAAATATATTGTTGAGTTCTTGCATGTACTTCCTTTTCCCAGCTATTGCGCTCAAAGGCATGCCGTTAGCTAGGGATTTACCCAAGCAACATAGGTCGGGAGTGACGTTGTAATATTCTTGAGCGCCGCCCAATGACCACCTGAATCCAGTTACTACTTCATCAAAGATAAGAAGACAGTTATATGTGTCGCACAAATCTCTAACGCCCTCCAGGAAGCCAGGAACGGGGGCAGTTAGGGCTTGAGCTTCCATAATTACGGCAGCCGTATTATGATTCTTTAACTCCGACTCAAGGCTATCTAGGTTATTGTATTCAAAATCTGAAACTATGCTTTTAAGACAAGATGGGATTCCGTATCGCCTTAAGGTTATTCCGTGCCAGTCCCCCCAGCCGTGATATCCGCATTTAATTATATGTTCTTTCCTGGTATAAGATCTAGCAATTCGAACGGCAGCGAGATCAACATCTGTTCCATTTTTTGCAAATCTTACTTGCTCGGCACAAGGAACAGAATCTATTATGAGCTTCGCAAGCTCTTGTTCTAACAGGGTGGGAAGTGAGAATATGCAGCCTTTTTTAAGCTGTTTTAGGATGGCTTTGTTTGTTTTCTTGTGGTTGTATCCTAATATTATGGGCCCCAGAGCACACATATAATCAAGATATTTGTTTTTATTTAAATCCCATACATAAGCCCCTTTCCCTTTAGATATAAACTTAGGGTAAACTCCATCTACGAACTGATCTGGGCATTTGCTCATGGTCTGAGTGCCACGAGGCATGAGGTCTACCGCGCTTGACCATAAGGATTCTTCGTTAATCTGCATCAGACACACCTCTTTTTATGGTTTTTACTAAATCATTAATATTGTTATTATTATGAAGGGATGAATTAAGTTCCAGGCCTTCGTATTTAGTGGTATAGGTATAAGATTTATGGGAGTACTGGGGTAGTACTGTTAATAATTTATCTGTAACTTCATAAGTAAAAGGAAGCTCGGTTTTAGCCAACATATCTTCATGAAGTTTTTCCCCTGGTCTAAGCCCTGTGAGTTTATAGTCTATTTTATTTAATTTTATTATTCTTTTTACCGCTTCTATCATGTCCCCTATCTTGAAAGAATTAATCTTGGGAATAAAGACCTCTCCTCCCTCCGAGTAGTACAAACTACTTAGTACGGTTTCTACGGCATCCGAAAGGGGGAATAAAAACCTTGTGCATTCCATAGATGTTACTTTTATGGGAATGTTTTTATTTATTAATTCTATCCATAAAGGTATAAATGATCCTCTGGACGCGATTACGTTTCCATACCGAGCAGAAGCAAAGATTGTTGATGTGGAATTATAATCATAATTTGTAAATATTCTTTCAGCGATAAACTTACTTGAACCATATACATTAATAGGTTGACATGCCTTGTCGGTAGACACTAATATGCATTTCTTTACATTGTTAAGCAGGGAGGCCCTGGCTACATTTTCAGATCCCTGAATATTTGTTTTAACACATTCATCAGGGTAGAATTCCATGTCATCAACTCTCTTCAGGGCCCCTGTATGAATCACATAATCCGGTTGGTGAACGGAGAGGGTGGTGTTTATTTTTTCAAAATCTCTTACATCCCCAATGACTCTAATAATTAAGGGATCATTCCCAAAGGCCAGGGCTTGCTTTCCTTCATCCCGGCTAAAAACTACAATCCTGCAATTAAATTTTTTTAAATATTTTATTAGAGCTTTACCTAAAGAGCCTGTTCCTCCCGTAATTAAAATTGTTTTATTGATAAAAAAGGTTTTATCCATTTTGGCTGTCCTTTTTTAATTCATTTACTATTCGTTCCGAAGCGTTAAAATCATTAAAATTATCAAATAAATTTAATAATTCTTTGTTATTGGGGGGCTCAATACTTAAGAATTTAAATTCATTGTCCCAGTCAATGGTATTTCTACTAATGATTTGTCTTGTTTCTTTATTATCAATTTTGAATTTTTCAAGTCTATCAACTCCAATTAACTCAATTAATTCATCGGTTGATTTTAAATTATTAACCCCCACCCAGAAATCACAAGCTCTTCCTGTTTGGCCGCTGGCTATGTCTTCATTGTGCTCAAATAAGGTATTAATTTCTGTGGCTTTAAATTCACTATTAGATAAATTATGTAGATTTACAATTTTTTTACTTAAAACCAAAGGGAAGTACATGACGCTACTTATAGTTCCAATATGTAAATCGCACATATAAGATAAATAAAATAAATCAGTATCTCCTTCTATTAATTTAACGCCCGGTATGGAAATTTCAACTTTAGTGGGGGTTTTTATAAAATGAGATGAATATCGGGGTTCATAGGGTTCTCCAGGGAATGCTTTATAGAAAATGTTATACTCCCTATTATATCTTTGAGAGAAGCGCTCTAAAGCATTTAAACATTTATTTCTACCTAGGGTTTGGGTAGAGTACCATAATACATTTTTCTTAGAAGGATCAATTTCATATTGTTGATTAAAATGTTGAAGCGATTCTCTTGTGGGGCGGTATTCCATCAAATTATCATATTTGGGGTTGCCCACTATTAGGCTCCTATTTGAGTTTTGGAATGTAAACTCAATTCTCGACTGTAAAGAAAAGTCACTATGATCAAAATATAAATCAATCATGCTTTGGGGGTATTGATTCCTTGAGTGGTATTCCAAGATAACTTCATACCCTCTTAATACGGCGGTATTGATTTCCAATAGCGCTATTTTTGAATTAAAACCTTCTTTAAATTCTTGGATTATGCCTTGTTCCGGGTGCCACCTTTCTCTTGATAATATTAAATAGTCTGGGGTAAAAGGAAGAGGAATATTTAAGGATCTGGAAAACACCCCACTGTTAGGATTGTAATCTATATTGCTAACATAAGTGAAGTGATCTAGGTTAATCGAGGGATATTTTGTCCTTTCTGATGCTGTGTGGAGAAAAAAAACTTCATGTCCCTGTCTGGCTAATTCCCTATAAATATTTATTAAATAATTAAAACATCTTTTATCTGAGGCAAAGAGTAATATCTTGAGTTTATTTTTTTTCATAGTGGATAACAATGCTTTCATTACCCGAGCCTTCAAAATTGGGTTTGAACCCTTTGGAATCTGCTGTTAAGTTTTTTATTTTATCTTTAAGAACCAACTCATCTAAAATGAATTTGTAATTTTCATTCCATCCTTTTGGATTACCCACCTTGTTAGTCTCCCATTGGGTAGCGCAGGGTTCGACATGGAAAAATTTGATATTAAAGGGTAGGTTTAATATTTTTTCAATTTGTTCTATTTCTATATAACTAACCTGTTCTATAGAGTGAAAAGAATAAATCACTATTTCTTTAAAGTCTTTATCCTTAAAAAATTCATAAAAACCATCAGTGTTGCACCAATCAAAAGAAAAAGGTTTAATGCGGGATAAATCAAACTTATCTATAAAATAATTTAAAGTATTTGATCCCTGGACTGTAAGTTCTCCTGCATATAGTTTCCAGTCAGGGTTTAGTAAGTGTAATCCTATGATGTTTCTTCCCCAGCCGCTTCCTAATTCAATAACACAATCAGTTTCTTCTGTGGTTAAGGATTTAATTTGGGAGTAAATGTATTCCTGTTTATGTTTAATATAATCTTCCACTGTTGAGGTAGTTATTATATTTCCGTTAATCATTAATTGATTAAAATGGGAATTAGAATAAGGACCACTTTCAAATTTATTTAAAGCTATCCATTCCTCTTTCAATGAAGGAAGTTTTTGGTCATTACTATAATTTGAAATGAACCCAAATAGGCTTCCCCAGAAAGCCTCATAGGGTTGTTTTTGTGTTGCTGAATTTTTCATTTACTGAGTTTTTTTAAAAATTTCCACTATTTTTTTTGTCTATTCTATAGTCATACCCAAAATCCGACCTAGGTAAATCTTTTCCTGGTTTATAATAGTTTGCTATCACATGTCTATCTCCTTTAGGAGAAATATTGGTTCCACAATGTACCCCCCAAGTGTCAAACAAAATAACATCACCTTTATTTCCGGTTACTTTAACCCAATTGTTTATCCGTTCTTTTCCTAACTCTTCTAAGGAAAAATTAGTTGGGTGTGTAGCCGCGTTTTCAGATTCATTTAAATATTGTGGGCCGGCGCCATTTTTCTTTTTATTTTCTCTTAATTCTTCATCTTTATGGGTGCCTAAAATATAAGAAGTAGGTCCATCGTCTAAACCAACATCATCTAAATATAAAAAAACTTTAAAAGTATTAGTTTTAAAAGAATCAAGATGAGGGCCTCTAGTCAAATCATTAGGTGTATTATTTCTATCATAAATTTGAACATGAACCGAATAAAAGGGTTCATCGTTCATGTATTCTACACATATAGACTGAAGCAAAGGGTCTTTCTTAAATCCTTCCATTTTCTCATTATAACAATCCACATGGTATACTCTTTTTTCTTGTCCTCTTGCTTCTGGGGGTACCAGAGGACCATCAAATCTTCTATAAGATCCGTCTGGGAATTCGGTATCTTCAGGTAATTCAGCTCTTTCTATGCACTGAAATTTAACTTGATCACAAATCTCATTTGATATATAATTAGGTAAAATACAGATCCCGTATTCATTTAAAATATCTAATATGGTGTTTTGGTCTAAATTCTTACAGGTTACCTTACCTAAGAGTAGTTCGTTGTTGTTTTTCATTATCCGCTTATTTTAATTATTGGTGGGTTTTTGCTTATACCATGAAGGTAATTTATTAGAGCCTGTCTGCTTTTTCCAAAATCATCTTCCATAAAGGAATGTATTTCCACTCCCATATTTTCAACTAAAGTTTGTTCACCTATTAGTTTTGAATGTTCAAAAATATCAAACTCTGCTCCTTCACAATCCATTTTTAATAGTTTTATTTTTTCAATATTGTTATTTTTAATAATTGAGTCTAGTGAAATTGTTGGAACTTCTATATTAGAATGTTCTAAAGAATATATATCAGGACGCGATTTAGGATCAATAAAGCTATTACTCCCCCCTGTATTGGTGTATGATAAACTTATATTGATTAGGTCGTCATCTATTGAATAAACAGCATAATTAAATGCTTCTATATTTGATACGTTATTTTCCTCTATATTTTTTAATAAACTTTGATAATTTACAGGGTGGGCTTCATAGGAATATATTTTTATAAAAGGATATTTTTTAGCCAACATTATAGATATCGCACCAACATTTGCTCCTATATCTAAAACAACATCACCATCTTTAAAATTAATATTATTGGTTTTATATTCATCTCCAACCATAGCTTCGCGAATAACAAAATCTAAAGTATTGCTACTCTTTAAATCATGTAAGTATATGGTATGCTCCCCCATCTTTACTTCATATTTTTTTAGCTCTAATTCGTTCATAGCTACTCCATTAGGTATTTTCTAGCTAAATTATTGTAAGTTGTATTATTATTTTTTATATCTTCAATTGTTAAATCTTTTAAGTATGGCTCCCAGGTCATGGATTCCCATACGTGATGACAATAAGCATTCCCAAATTCTCTATCTTGTTCAAATAATACTTTAATCCCGTGTTGACTGGTTACAGGTTCATCTCCATGGTATAAAGGATAATGGAAACTGCTATAGGGTTCAATATGAAGTAAGTGGGGGTATTGTAGGGCTAATTTATGGGGCATATGTACAGCGTGTTCAGCCCAATGCTGATCTCTTCCTTTTGAGCGATGGCTTTGGTAGCTTAATAACCAGTGTCGTAAAAATTCACTCCCTTTTTCTGCTAGTATTACCGCATCACATAATCCGTCAATCGGTGCATTTGGGAAACCTTGAACACCCAATACACAACTATGTTGGAGAAGGGGTGTAAAAGGTTTTCTAGAGATAGTGTCTACATCCATATATATCCCCCCATGCTGTAGGAGGACCTGTAGGCGAACCACCCCCGTTTGATGAGCCACGTGAAGCAACGGGCGCCCAAAAATTTCCGTGGGAGGCTCTATCTGTACTAACGTTAGAGAGGGTTCTATTTTCTTAAACCACTCCCCCTGGGGCTTGTGCTTGTAGTAGAAGCGAGCTTCTCCCCCAGGGTTATTCTCAAGGGCAGACTTAATAGCTAAATAATGACAGAGGCTGAAGGGCTTCCCTCCGAAGTCCTCTGCTAATCCAAAAACAAAATGGAAAATATTAGGAATCATCAGGCACACAGACTAGGTTTTCGCCGGATTGAAGGTCTTGCAAGTCCTTAAAAGAGGTTATCTCGGGGCCCTTGTTTTCCAAATCCAAATTATTAATCTTCTCAGAATAAATTTTATAATCGAGGGAATGGATGACTTCGATAAGCTGAGTTATTTCTCTGGCGCTTAAATCTGTGTAGATCTCGGTGAGCAACACTGGCTTATTGAGGGCGATAATCTTGTCTAGGGTTTTAATAATTTCTTTATCATGACCCTCTGCGTCTATTTTAATAAATGATATTTTATTTATTTCCTCCGGAAATTCTTCCTCAAGGAACTCTCCTGCATGAACCCCAAATACGGTTAAGGGGACAACGTGGCCTGTAGCCCCAATCCCTCTGTCTAGGGAAGACGCAAACCCTCCGTTACAGAGCGCTGGATCTGAATAATGGAAGGTAAGCACTTCTTCCTTGCTTGAACAAGCATAATGTAAGGCTTTTATATTAGGGTGGAGTTTTGAGTTCTGAGCTAGAATCTCGAAGGTGGCCGGATTTGGTTCGAAGGAGAATACATTATCTGCAAAGAGAGAATAAGCTACGCTCATGTTGCCCGTGTGGGCGCCAATATCAATTGCGTTGGTACCCGGCTTTATGATTTTATTTAAATTATGAAGATAGGGTGCCGTGAAAACTTCGGTGAGTTCCCAGTCTCCTTGTGCTGGATGAAGCCAGCGATGATACTTGAAGGAGTAATCTGGAGGCACGTTTAAATCGATAACTTGACTGCCAAATCGTAAGTTATGTTGCCCAAGGGCCTGGAGGACAAGAGAGGTGTATTCCTTAGGATTCATGGTTATCCTCCTTGTTTAAGAGCTCTACGTTTCACGAGCTTCTCAAAACCATTCCCTGACAAGATGGTAGAGTAGAATTTGTTTTGCTCTTCCTGCCTCTTTATAGTTTTGGGATGATAGAGGCAGAACTCTTCAGATTCAGGGAAAAAGCTCCCAGCGCCGTAGTTAACCACAGTCTCATGCACTGCCAATTCCCACTTGATATGGGGGAGGTTTTTAAAAAGACGAGGTTGCCAGTCGGGCCACTGAACCCAGCCCTTTTCATTTAGATTCCACTTCCATTTTCGTATATGCTCGTCAGTTATCCCGTTTACAGTATTAATGCGAGGTAAATGAAAAAGACCTGTCTCTGGATTAGCTTCCAGTATCTCCGGAAGCGCTTTAAGAAGCTCTTTATGGGGTAATTCATCTGCATCGATTTGAAAAATATAATCTTTTACGCAATTCTCTTTTAGGTTATTTTTGAAATTACCAAAGTGATTGTCTAGAGAATAGTGAATGATTTTTACATCCTTAAATTCGTGGCGGGTGTTTTCGATAAAGGAGGGAGGCGCACTTCCATTGTCAAACTGAACCACAATTTCATCCACGTCCCTCGTATATTTTTGAAGAAGAATTAAGAGGCGTGGGAGTTCCTCTTCTTCTGTGGAGGCGGTGATCGCATATGATATGGAGGGGCTCATTTTTTAATTAGTACCAATTGGTATTCTTGATAAGCTACATCATACAAATCCCCATACATGTTATAGAAGAAATCAATCCCAGCCTTAGGGCATTCTCGACTCAGCGTCTTCGCTGGATCTTTCCAAAGGTAATCATCAAAAATTAATACCCCTCCCGACCTCAATAAGGGATGACAGTAGTAGGAGTCTATAAAAGTGTCATCGGCGTCATGAGAGCCATCAATATAAATAAAATCATACTTAGCCTCTCTTCCTAACGTAGGGAGGATGTCTTGGGAAAATCCCCGCATGGGAGTGAAAACCACATTATCTATTTGACTGGTATTGTGCTTGAATGTCTTTAATAAATAATCAGGATCTTTCTCTACTAGCTCTCGGCACTGCGCCATTCCCGCATCCCCCGCACATGTAAATATATCTATAGCATCTAAGGTTCCTCCCTCCTGTAAAAGATTCTGGGCAATCCATATAGAAGAGCGTCCTTCGTAACATCCTATCTCTAACACATCTTGAATTCTGTTTCCGGTTTGTTCCTTATACTTATTGAAGAAATGAGTCCAGCGCTCCTCATGGCTCTGATTCTCTGGCCTTTCCCCTTTTAGGGCAAACCATCTTTCTGTAAATAAAAACTCCCCTACATCATACCTTGGATGGGGAGGAGTTGGTTGTGGGCTTGGTGGGCTTGGCCACTTGGAGGGAGGTAATGCACTCATGTCTTGATTTTATCTTATTTACGCCTGGAAGTCAAGTTTTTTTTGAATTTGAACTCTTTGGCAAACATCATAAGGCCTATGAGTGTATTGATCCCATTGTTGTTGCGGCCAGACGGACCTGAATGTTGGAAGGAAAATGCCACAGATATAGCTAAAAACTTAACTTACCCCGAAAAGGAAGTAATTATATTTGATGAGGCTGTCCCAGCATACCAGAGTACCTACGCTGCTGAAGCCAATAGCAGAAACGCTGTGGTAGAAAGATTTTTAAAGGACGAGCACTCTCATGTGTTTTGGATTGATACAGATATAGTTAAATACGACCACGATATAATTGAAAAACTTCTGGCTCTGACAACAGAACATATTATTGCTCCATATGTGTTCATTGAAGACAATCCTTCATGGAACTTTAAAAGATTCTACGACATAAATGGGTTTGTGGACAAAGATTATAATCATTTTAATTTTAGGGAACCTTTTATAAATTATGGAAAAGGAGAAGTTCTTCAAGAAGTACGGAGCGTGGGAGCTTGCTACTTGGTCCCCGCTTGTGTTTACCGAAAAGGATACAGATATGATCCTTTTGCCACCAAGGAACTAGGAGTGGAGCACCTTACCCTCTTTGAGCAGCTTAAGGGGGAATACAAGGTCTACGCTACTCCCTTATTGGAGGTCAGTCATGCCTTTCTACCTTTTTATGGATTGGACTTCCATCAAGAGGGAAAACCTAGGCGCTGAATTCAATTTTCGGCGTATATTATTATTATATATATATTATATTATTATATAGGTTCTATTTTATTTGAAATAATATTGGCGGAAAATTCTTGACGGAGCTACCTAGATTTGATAATATAGGGAATGCTCATACCAAAGAGGAATAAAAAAGAAAAAACTTTTTACATCGAATGTGCTAACTGGAGCGCTGTAATCAACGCGGCTGACCCAGAGGAAGCTGCCACAAAGGCCTTTGAGGAAACTCTTGAGAAATACGCGGACCTTACAGAGGTTTCACCGGTATTTACCGTGCTAGATCTGCATGGGTCGATTCGCGAGATGGAGATCCCCGACAATGTTCACTTCGTCTATGCTCCGGCTGTTTTAGCCAATGCGGGAATGCATGACACCTCTCAGAAGCTCCAATTTATAATAGATAATTTAAAGAAACGACTAACATGACCTTATTCTGCGTGGACCCATTCGAATTCCTATGCGAGCCCGCTTATGACGGGGATATTGGGCTGGACCTAAAGGCCTGCTCTGAACCTCTCATTGTGGGACATCGCTTAAGAGATAACGAATGGAAGCATATCGACTACATTGAATATGATACAGGCGTTCAAATACAGCTCTCTCCTCACTGTTCAGATCGAGCCGCCGCCCTATTGTTTCCGCGCTCCAGCATAAGCCGTCACAATTTAGTCTTAGCTAACTCAGTGGGTGTAATAGACCCTGGCTATAGGGACACTGTAAAAGTGCGATTTAAATATGTTCCCCAGCCCTCAGACTATATCATCTTCGAGAAGTGGCTCATTCTAAGCCCGGCCCTGGACAGAATATACCAACGTGGAGACAAAATAGCTCAATTAGTATTTCCAGCACTCATTCAACCCGAAATAAAAAGAGTAGAAACCCTCCCCTATTCTGAGCGAGGCAAAGGAGGATTTGGTAGCAGTGGGAATTAAAATTATAGGCATCGCGGGAGTGGCTCAGGTAGGTAAAGACACTTTTTGCGCACAAATGATAGAGATCTTAAATTCCCAAGGGGTTAAGTCTCAACGAGTTGCGTTTGCTGATGAACTGAAGGAAGATATGGATGCTTTTCTACTTGCTAAAACAGGCGTAAGTGCGTATACTACAGTAGCTGAAGAAAAAGAATCTATTCGCCCCCTTTTGGTCGCCTACGGACGCCTTATGCGCAGCCTCACTGAAGGAAGGTACTGGATAGATAAATTAAAAGAAAAAATAGAAAAAAATACAAAAAACAATACGATATCTATCGTCTCAGATGTGAGATATGCAAACGAAGCAGAGTGGATCAACTCTACTAGAGTAGGGGTAACCTTACATTTAAGACGAAACGGCGTAGATCCTGCTAATGATGAAGAGAAACTTAATGACCCTCCAACCCAAATGGCCTGCCACCATTCGATTGACTGGGAAACTCAAGATTCTCAACCTTCGTTGTTCACACAATCCCTTACCCACATAAATGGACTCAATATTCCCGGCAAAATTATCGGATCTCGAATTGATCGAGAAGATACAGGATCAGGCCCAAAGCGACCCCTGTCTCAAGGAGCTTGTGCAAAGACATAGCGGTATTTATATCAATATGATCCATAATTATGTCCCATCCAACACTATTTTTACCAATAAAGACGAGCTTATTTCAGATAAGGAATATAATATCTATCAGGCCGCCCTAAAATTTGACTCAAGTAGAGGAGCTAAGTTCAGCACGTACCTAGGGAATGAAACCAAATGGATGTGTTTAAACATATATAACAAAAACAAAAAGCACCCCGAAATAGCCACCGAAGAACTCTACCTGGATCTTAACCAAGATTTCTCCACTAACGACCATGAAAAAAATATCGAACGAGAGCTTTTTAAAAAAATAATGGAGCTATTAAAAGATTACCCAGATAGCCGCATTTCTCAAATATTTAGCATGCGCTACGTTGAAGGATCAAAAAATAAAGTGATGCCTTGGAAGGAAGTGAGCCAGAAAATAGACATGAGTATTCAAGGATGTATCAATATCCATGACGCTACCGTCCAAAAACTAAAAATAAAACTAAAAGAAATATGAATAACATTACAGGAAGCATTAAATTAATAGGAGATACCTCTGAATACGGAGCCAGTAAATTTAGAAAAAGAGAATTCGTGCTAACGACGCCCGGGGAGTACCCTCAAGATATCAAGCTGGAATTATATCAAGACGACTGCAACCTAATCGATGAGTATATCGCCGGAGACGACATTGAAGCGAACTACAACCTTCGTGGAAACGAATATAATGGCAAATATTATGTCAACCTTCAAGCGTGGAGATTATGCGCCGCTTCCGCAGGCGACGCCGTTATAGCTCCAAAAAAGAAGGCTGCGAGTCCTAAAAAACCCTCCTCTCCCCCTATTGGTAAGGAAGATTTGACGGAAAATATAAGCGACCTTGCAGACGCCCCATTTTAATTAGAAAAAAACTTTACTTTCCATAAGATAGTGTGTGAAGCATCTTATATTTGAGGCACCGTCTAATTCCTTAAGTTTCGGAAACGTCTCCTTTAATCTCCTTCGGGAGATGTACAAGAAAAAGATTAATGTCTCCTTTTTTCCCATAGGAGGCAAACTTGATCTTGAGGCGTATGACAAAATAGATCCCGAATTTAGGGACTGGATACAGTCCTGCGTAAGCACTAGGCTTGATAAGCTTTCAGGAGAGGTTCCCACTCTGAAGCTATGGCACTTAAATGGCTCCGAGATGCGCATAGGAAAGCACCAAACCTTATACACGTTCTATGAACTAGACACCCCAACTCTTCAAGAGCAAAACATTGCGTCCCTCCAAAATCACATATGCTTTAGTAGCTCGTACGCTCATGAAAAATTCGAACGATTAGGAATAAAAAATGGATCAGTGGTTCCGGTAGGGTTCGACACTGATTTTCACAAGGTCCACAAAACCTATCTTCCTGAAAAACTCCATTTTGGGTTAATGGGTAAATGGGAAAAAAGAAAAAATACAGCCCAAATAATCCAGGCGTGGGCAGAAAAATATGGCAATAACTACAAATACCAACTTAGTTGCTGCGTAACTAACCCGTTTTTCAAGGCCGACCAAATGAATCAAGTAATTGGCCAGTGTCTAAAAGGTAAGCGTTATGGAAATATCAACTTCATACCCTACCTTCAAACCAATAGTGAAGTTAATGACTTTCTCAATGCAATAGATATCGATCTAAGTGGCCTCAGCGGGGCTGAGGGCTGGAACCTTCCCTCATTTAATTCTACCGCACTAGGAAAGTGGAGTATTGTATTAAACTGCACCTCCCATACGGACTGGGCGACACAGGAAAATTCTATCTTAGTTGAGCCCGACGGCAAGGAGCCAATTTATGACAACGTCTTCTTCTCAGAAGGTCAACCCTTTAATCAAGGGAATAAATACAAAATTAGCTCCGAGACAATTATTGAAAAAATGGAGCTAGCAGAAACTTCATGCCGCAACCCCAATACCGAAGGGGAAAAACTCAGGAAGAAGTTTACCTATAAAAAAACACTAGAGGGTCTCTTATCCAGTTTAACCGTGTAATATATGCGTATGCAAAAATTAAATCAATTAAATTCTAAAGAAATAATACTCTGTCGAGGAAAGGGCTGTTGCCCGAGCCTAAAAAGAATAGCACCAGGACAAGTTCTAATCACTGACGATGACGGAAATAAAGTAGTCCTTACTACTGAGCAGGCTGAACTTATTCCCGAAGCATTAACACAACTAAATGAAGCATTGCTAGAGGAAACCCCTAAAGGCTTAAATGCTTGACCTCTTATATTACACATTAAGTTCTCTTGGCTTGGTATGTTTACTGAAGTATGGCAGTATCTTAGCGCGCCCCAGAGTCTTTCTGAGCGCTAGATCCCCGGTCCTAGCAGAACTCTTTAGTTGCAGTTTATGCTTAGGGTTTTGGGCTGGAATAGCCGTGGCAACCTTCATCTACTATTTCACCCCTCATTGGGACAATAAGTTTTTTCTCTTCCCCCTATTCTCCGCAGTGACATGCTGGTCTGGGGATTCTATTATAGGTATTTTCAGCTATTTAGAGAGATATTTATCGGATAAATAATGCCCATATATCTTTATAAACACCCCGAAGAGGAACACTTTGTAGAAGTGGTTCAAGGAATGAACGACCCCCATGAGTATACTGATCCTGAAGGGGTTTCATGGAAACGTGTTTTTGTCCCTATTAGTATCCCACCGTCTACACGATCTCTAGACTTAAATAAACCCATTTACGACAAGCATGGCAACAAGCAAAGAGTTGTTCCTCTCTCAGACGAATTTATACGCCAGCAAGGCTTCTCTAATGCGGGGGATTATATCGAATGGAACAACTCCTTAGTAGACGAAACTAAGACTCCCCAACGAAACTTGGAACGTGCCCATGACAACTCTAATAATAAGGATATTAAAGAGATGCAGAAGGCTAACAAAGCAGCAATGCAGAAAACCAATCGAGCTGCGGCGTCCAGAAAACCTTCTAAACATAAGTACGAAGTTTCTGCGCATACTAACTCCGATTGGAATAATTCTGATAGCGTCGCCGAGTATGACGCCCATGCTAAGACTAAAAAACACCAGAAAGTCACCATTAAAAAGAAAAAATAATGCCCGTTTATGTCTATCAACACCCTCAAACTGAAGAGTATATAGAGGTACTTCAAGGAATGAACGACCCCCACGAATATGCAGACAAGGAAGGAGTTAAGTGGAAAAGAGTTTTTTTTGCCCCCAACGCCGGCTTTGATACCCAAGTGGATCCACATAGCCGACAAGATTATCTCAAGGCTACAGCAAACAAAAAGGGCACCCTGGGAGATCTTATGGACTACAGTAAAGAATTAAGTCAAAAAAGAGCCGATAAAGACGGGAAAGATCTGGTGGCTGAAAAATTCTACGCCAATCATGAGAAAGAAACAGGATTGAAGCATCCCTCGAAAGGTAAGGTTTACGAAAGTAAAAATGTTAGAGTAGAATATGATTAGAAATTAATCCTTGCTGCTTCCTTGCTGAATTTATTAAAAAGAAATCTATTAGGAGAGTCAGCTAATATATAACTCGAGATGCTATCTACTACAGGGCTCGCAATAGGTGTATAAGGCGGGGTCGTGATGTTACCGCAATCATTGATTTGTGTCGCCCCACCGCAACAATCCTCGACAGTATTGGATGTGGCAGGGTCCGCGTCCCAGATTGCTCCCTCTACGGCATTTTTAAATAACCACTGTCGAGCATTGGCTTGCATATTTTCATTTTGCAAATGCTTAGGGACGGTATTCGATTGCAACCACAGAGCTAAAATTCCTGTCACCTGGGCAGCGCTATAAGAAGTTCCGGACCCGGACTGTAAGTAATATTTTATTCCGCCAGGATCCGGATGGGGATAAAGTATAGCGTCTGGGCCATATGCCACCGCAGAGTTATCCACTGCTGCTAATATATTAGTTCCCGGAGCAAAAATATCAATGCCTGCACCAAAGCTCGCTTGTGGGTGTTTTTTAAAGTAATACTTGCCCCCAACGTCTTCAGCTTCCACCCCGGCATTACTGACTGTGATGCATTTATTAGCCCCCCCTGCGGTGCCGGGATAAGATCCCCTGCACGGATATAAAGGAGTGTTTACTACTCCAGTCGGTTCTGAAATCGTAGGAGAGCCAACTAGTTCCCCTGATTGTATGAAATAATTATAAAGTGCCGCGTCATTAGGGTCAGCAAATAAAAAATTATTATTGCCGGTGGATGCAACCATTATAATTCCAGCCTTAATTAATTGTTCCACCAATTCATTTTCCGCAGCATTTCCCGTTTGGGGGTGTCTTAAGGTTAATTCTCCACCCCTACAAGTAGCGGGAATCCCGACGGCGCAATTAATGTCCACTAAAGGTCCCCCTCCGTTTTCATACGCCTGAGTTCCAGGAGGAGCTTTTACTTCAGTAAAATTAGGGGCTTGACGAAGATAACAGGATGGCTTTCGGGACCATCCTACATTGACAATTGTAGGTCGATTATTAGTTTTATTTTGGTGCCATCCTAAAATTAACTCAAAAGCCGTGGTAACTCCGGGGAATCCCATGGCGCTTCCTCCAGGAAGTAAATCTGCCAACACCATAGAGTAAATATGCGCTTTCGGGGCCCAGCCCTGCGTATTACCTGCCACCACCGAAGCCATGGAAGTCCCATGTTGATTATGAACGCTGTAATAATGACTCGGCTGGGATCCTGGAACTCCTGATTCGCTCCACCAATCAATCAGCTTAACCCGACTCCCCCCATACGGCGCCCCCGAAAATTCAGGATGGGCCCATTGAATCCCGTTATCAAATATAACAATATCCACCCCTTCTCCGTCTGCCGAAAAGCCCGTTCTCTCTTTAAATATATAATCCGAAGGAGTTGGATTTCCCACCACATTTGGCTGATCCGTTTTTTTAGCTGAGGCTAGCAGCCCCCATTGTCTGTAATTTTTTACCACCTCAGGGTCGTACTCATATGCGGGATCGCTCGGGTCAGTATGTACTCCGGTGCTGCCATAATCGACCATTGTAAATGTCCCCTCGCGTATCGCGTCCACACTAACTTCCCTCTCGCTTTTTATGTCCACTCCTTTTACTCGCCCATCTTTTCCCAACTGCAGTATTTCTTCGTGGGTGAGAAAAAACTCACATAAAGTTTGCAAGAATCTCTCGTCATGCAATTTTACCTCTCTAGAGGGTATGAAGGGCAAAGAAGACGGCTCTACTAGGTCTTTAATAAAACCTTGTTTATTAGTGCCCTCATGGAGCGTGACAATAACCTTATGGAGGTCCATTTCTAGATCCCCATTCCAGAATAGAGACTAAACCAATTAACTCCATCACTGAATAAAGCTAAGGAAGCATAATCTTTAGTCAGAAAAGTTCCCGTTGTCCCGTCGATAGTGGTAATACCCGCGCCGGTGACCTCGATATTATTTACTGCGGCGTTTCCTCCGATGTCTTTAAGTATTATTTGTTGTCCGGACTCCGTAGATGCAGGTGTAGGAATGGATATCGTGAAGGATGTTATATCTGTTCGGTACCCTTCAATCGCCAGGGTTGTGTCATAAGTGTGTGGGGTCGTCGCGACAGCTTCTACATTATAGTAGGGGACGGCGTTATGCATCTCAGTTCTTGAATTTCCTGATAGAGAAAGAACTGCATCGGAAATAACTTCCACATTGGAGTTTCCGCTCAAATACTTAGTTCCAGGAGCCGTACTGTAAAAACTCCCGCCTGTAATACTTCCATCGATAATTAAATCCGTTGCCCCCGATATTAAGCCCGAAGAGGTTAAACCGCTAACTAAAAGTTTATCAGTTCCGGTGTCGCAGATATAAGCCTCATTCCCCGAAAAATTAGTGCCCGACTTAAACTGTAGAGCTCCTTGAGGGCCTTCGGGATGAGATAATGCCTCTGCCACTTGCGTCCATCCGCTTAATTTTTCCCATGCCCCTCCCGCTCCAGTGGTGTAAATATTCGGGGACCGCAATTCATTTCCAGAAATAGCGCCATGGGGAACATCCACTGTAGCTCCGCTAATTAATACATCTCCCGAAGCAGTGAAATCTCCCAGAACCTGTGCCCCCCCACTTACATTAAAAGTTTTATTGATATAAGGGCCGGCGATAGCTTCGGTAAATCCTATATTAAGCTCTGAAAGGCCTGTTTGATATAAAATACCCCCATCCCGCACAAATTCCTGAATTAACACGGTGGGCTCTCCGTCTTGGTCTAGAATAGTAAGATCTCCGCTTATAGCCGCCGCTCCCCTAACATATAGATTACCTCCCTGAATAGGCCAAGAACTCGGTTCTATGAGTAAGTCTTGACCACTTATGTGAAGGCCTGTATGAGGTTCAAATAAAGCGGGGAAAAGATAAGGGCTCGTTGTTAGACTGGAAAAGGTGCCGTCCCGCGCATCCACAGGCCCTTTTACTGTAATTCCGCTATTAAAAATAGCCTCCCCCGTGAATGTCTTTTGCCCACTGAACACCGAGAGTCCACTTAAGAAGTCTACAAGTACCTGGCCTGTATTATTAAGGGCTCCCGATAAACTCCCAAAGGTGCTATCTAAATTCTGTACTTGTTTTATTTGAATAAGGTTCATCTCAATACTTATTATACACTTTATGTAGATTTTTTTTATTATATATTTAATATCTTGTGTAATGAGCCTCTCCCTATATAAACCCAATTCCAAAAATACCGGCTGCGGCTTTAGTTTTCAGCTTGGCATTAATAATAAAACCCAAGAGCCGGTGTTGTATGCCAAGGCGATTAAACAACACTCCTGGGATAAGAATAAGAGACAAGGATACTTTCAAAAAAATATTGGAATTCCAGACAAGAATATAACTATTAAATTCAATGAATTTGAGGTGGGAAGTTTAATATATGCGATTAGCACTAGAGGAGAATACAGTACCTTTCATAGCTTTAATGATGATAAAACCTCTATAAAGCTAACCCCTTGGGATAAGCCAAGCAAGAAATCCATTAAAAATAGTGAAACCGGTGAATGGGAAGAGGTTCCTACAACTGTTAAAGCTTATTCCTTTTCCTTTACCCGAAATGGAAATCAGAATTTCTCCATTGGAGTGGAGCCCGGAGAAGCTGTCGCAATTAATGAATTTTTAAAATTCTGTCTCCAGGAAATTTTCTCAGAAAGGACCTCAAAACAATTGGCTGAAATAAGATCCAAGGCGGAGAGCCCCCAATCGTTAACGCGACCTCCCTTTTAATGAAAAAAAAGAAAATCCTATTTCATAGTAATCACTGTCAAGCGTTTACGGGGTTTGGTAAAAATGCAAAGAATATTTTAAAATATCTAGCACAGACGGGAAAGTATGAAATTGTTGCTATCGCCAATGGAATCCCGGAAGGAGATAAAAAACTAGATAAAGAGCCGTGGCGCACACTAGGATCTCTTCCCAATAACCCTCAGGTTCAACAAGAGTGGGCAAAAGATCCAGCCCGAGGCCGTGCCATGGGTTACGGCGCGGCGACAATAGATAAATTCATCCAAGAAGAAAAACCTGACTTTTATATTGGAGCGGAAGACATCTGGGCTTTTAACGGCTACTGGGACAAGCCTTGGTGGAATAAAATGTCCTGTATGATCTGGACTACCCTAGATAGCCTCCCCATCCTGCCGGAGGCAGTAAAAGCGGCGGACAAGATAAAACATTATTGCGTCTGGGCATCCTTCGCCGAGAAAGCTCTTAAGAAATTAGGGCATAATCACGTAGAGACCTTGCGAGGGAGTTTAAATACTGATGTCTTTCATCCTCTTCCTTCCGAGGATCGTCAAGCCCTCCGAAAATCATTTAATTTATCTAATGAATTTATAATAGGATTCGTTTTTCGTAATCAACTTCGGAAATCAGTACCTAACCTCCTAGACGGATTCAAGCTATTCCTCGATAAGTGCCCCCAATCCAACGCCAAGCTCCTTCTTCACACCCACTGGAGTGAGGGCTGGGATATACCGCGCCTAGTAGAAGAAAAGGGCATTCACCCTCACAACGTTCTGACAACTTACTTCTGCCAGAAGTGCAACGCTTATGAGATTAAACCTTTTAGCGGACAGGAAAGAAATTGTAGGTTTTGTGGAGGAGACAAATGTCAATCTACTACAAATGTTAACGCGGGAGTTAGCGAGCAGCAATTAAACGAAGTTTATAATTTAATGGATGTTTATTGTCACCCTTTTACATCTGGAGGGCAAGAAATTCCTGTTCAAGAAGCGAAGCTTTCAGAGTTAATCACCTTAGTTACCAACTATAGCTGTGGGGAAGACTTGGTCACTCCGGAAAGCGGGGGGATTCCATTAAAATGGACGGAATACCGAGAGCCTGGTACGCAATTCATAAAGGCGACCACTTCGCCTCACGATATAGCCGCGCAGTTAGAAAGAGTTCTTCAGATGACTCCTTCCGAAAAATCTAAAATGGAGAAAATGGCCCGCGAATGGACTATTAAAAATTTCTCTATCGATGCAATAGGGGGGCAGTTGGAGAAAATACTCGACGAATCCCCCTTCTGTGACTGGGATTTTAACTTCGAACAAGAGCTCCGGCGTCCCGACTATACACCCCCTCCTATTGAAAAGGACAAGGACTGGCTGATAGATATTTATAAAAACATTCTTCTTATGGATGTAGACGAAAATAATGATGGGCACAAGCATTGGATGAGTCTCATTTCCCAAGGGAGGACCAGAGAAGAGGTTTTACAATTCTTCCAAGAAACCGCCTCTAAGGAAAACCAATCGATCAATCGCAACCAAGTAGGACTAAAGGAAATAATCGATGACGAGAAAGAGAAACGTTTAATTGTCGTTATGCCTGGAACCATTGGGGATATTTACATGGTTACATCCCTACTCCCTTCACTCGCTCGCCTTTACCCTGAATATGCAATTTATTTCGCCACCCAACCCGCATATTTTCCAATTTTAGATGGGAATCCCCATATTTATAAAACCATCCCCTACCATCCCCAATTTGACGACTTGTTATTCCTGGAAGGAAGGGGGGCTCATGAAGGATTTTTTGACCTAGCCTTCCTTCCCAACATAGGGACCCAACGGATATTTAATTATCAACATAACGCCCAAGATAAAATAGAATTTGACCTATGCACCTAGTAGAGCAATACGCTTTAAGCTGTGGGGTTAAAATAGACGCTCCCAGCGTCGAAACCAGCTACTTCCCTCTGCCCTTTTCGCGATATATTATCATACATCCTTCGAGCGGGATGAGCGCTAAGAATTATGATTATTACAAGGATGTACTAGAGCTCATTACTCCGTCTTTAAGGAAAGCAAATATTGAAATCGTCCAGATAGGAGGCTCCGAGGACCCCGTCTTGCCCTATTGTTATGTGGTTAACGGGCGAACAACCCTACCGCAGACTTTTTTTCTTATTAAAAACTGTCTGCTGTTGTTGGGTAATGATAGTTTTAGCACTCACGTGGCGGGGGGTTTCGATAGAAAAATAGTGAGCTTGTATAGCAACCTTTTTAAGGAATGCTGCTCCCCCTACTGGGGGGCCCCTAAAGATCATGTCCTTATACAGGCAGACAGGAAAGGGCAAAAACCATCTTTTTCGAATCAAGAACAACCAAAAACCGTCAATAACATAAACCCAGAGGAGATCTCCCGCGCCGTCCTTAAGTTGCTAAAAATAAAATCCCTCACCCCCTCTTATAAGAGCTTACATATCGGCTCCCATTATCATGTCCCTGGATTGGAAATTGTACCCGACTTCTTCTCCCCTCAGGTGGTGTCAGCGAATCACAGCATAAATATCAGATTAGATTACCAGTTCAATCCAGAGGTAGCAGCAGAATGGGCTTTTAATTATAAAACTCACCTCGTCATCGACCAACCCCTTGACCCTAAATATTTCAATGTTTTTAAGAAAAATCTTGTAAAAATAAGCGTTAAACTCCAGGAGGATACTGAGGAAAGTTATATAAACTCCCTCAAAAGCCTCGGCTGTAATATAGAACTTGTAGCTGAAGATGATGACCGCTTATTTGATCTCCGGCTCAAATTTATAGACTGGGGAGTAGACAGACTCGCTTACTCCTCGAAAAAAGAGCTTGACTCTCCTCAGGAAATATGCGATAATACCTGTTATAAAAGCTCTAAAACCATTTTATCTAACGGAAAACAATACTCTAGTAAGGCAGCGTGGATTTTAGACCAAGAAAAAACTAGTAACGAAAAAATTATCGACAACGAAGAGTTTTGGAAAGAATTAAACTACTTTAGAGTTTATAACCCCTAATTATAATGGCACGACCAAAGAAAAGCGAGACCGCTAACGATAATTCGATAACAATATCCGACGTTGGCCTGGATAATTCTGCTGGTCCCACTCTATTCTCTCGTGACCAAAACGGGCTTCTAAAAAATATTCAGTACACTTTTAATTCAGACGGCTCCGTGAACTGGCGAGCAATGATTGGCAATGAGCATCTTTTCCCCAATCGAGGATGGTTTGAGGGACGCGGCAAAGATGTGCCCCGTACCGCAGAGGGCTTAGGAGATCACCAGCTACTTATTAAATTAGGGGGAATCAAGGAGCTAGCAAGACTAAGGGGGTTTTCAGACCTCTCTTATAAAGCAGAGAAGTGCGAACTCGACCACGTAGCCGTGTCTTGCCGCATGACCTTCATACCTAATTATGAAACAGAAGGAAAACCTGTTATATTTGAGGATATGGCCAACGCCACCCTTGAAAACACCAGTAGCTTTGCTACGAAATTTTTAGAAACCATTGCATGCAACCGCGCCTTTGTTCGCTGTGTGAGAAATTTCCTAAATGTACATATTGTAGGGGATGACGAAATAGACAAATCAGGCAAGCCTCCCACGGTTGCGCCCAATCCCTCCCCCTTGTCTCCCTATGGAGTATTAGAAAAGAAGTTTGGCTCTTTTGATGAGTTTAAGAATACCCTTAGGGAATTGTGGTCTTCCGGCGACTATAAAAACGATCAAGTTAAGGAGTGGACAGATTTCTCTGATATACCACCCAAGGAAGCAAGAATTTTAATCTCACTTGTTAAGTAATTACATTTTTACTAGCTCTAGCTTGCTTAGAACAAAAACATCGTGCTCGTTAGGAATAAAAGCTCCCACTCTAGACAGGGATGCGACCTTAAAGGCATAATCATTGAATGGAGTTGTGAATATATTATTCATCTCTTTTAAGCAGAAGAAGTCGATAATAAATTTTTCCTCTTCTGTAAATTCATCCCCCGTATAGTTGGGAATTATCGGGCAAAACTTGCCTTTGTTTGGGCCCGTGAATGTAGTCGCCTTTACTAAATCATAAATTATTTGTTCATTGTCGCATGAGACATAAAAAAGAGCCTTCCTTTTTGTATTCCTTAGCTTAGCTATCGCGGCGACATAAATGTTTATGTCCTCCACGTCGTCACTCTTTAGGCATAGGCCGAATTTCTGTGCCTCCCCGCCCCGCCCCATGATCTCCGTAGCTCGGTCTATTACGGATTTACGGGCAGTTATATTGCCGGTGTCAAAAATGGATAGATCTACAGCAGTAGCGTTTGCGGACCATCCGTCTAGTTCTTTTAATGTAATCATATCAGTTTAATTTATTATTCGCAACATCCATAACAGTCACTTGCGCACTCTGGAACGAATACTTCTATACTCGCAGGGTTACCGTCGCTATCTTTATAATTTATGCAACAAGTATCTAAGCAAGCTTCTATATCGGCTTTGGTTATTTGAATGTCCACCTCTATTTCATCACTCGAGCATGTAGTTACGGAGGAAAGAGGGCTTCCGCACAAGGTGGCTTTAATACTTAAAGTATAGCAGGGGTCTAGGGACCCTCCCTGGCTAGTGTCACACCCGTTAATGGAGCTAATAAGACTGGTTGCTGTGGAGAGCTCTACAAATCCCTTGCCCTCACAGCACTTATCTGAGGTACTATAATCCGTTGCGATGAGACCGTCTTTGGTTCTTATTCCAGTTAGGCACTGTGCGGTAACGTCGTATTCTTTATCACAATCAGAGAATCCTTCATAGGTGAGCCCAATAGCTCCAATCTCCACCTCGCAGGTATCTTCATTGTAATCCGTATAAAAGTCGCCGGTATTAAAAGCAAAGCAGGTTACTTCGGCGCATATAGGGGATTGTATAGGATAAGAGTCCGTACAAGCCAGTCCGGAAACCTTTGGCAATAATGTATCGATTTGGACCCACCCCTTGTCGCATGCAGTCCCATCTGAATAATCGCTGATATAAAGGCTGTCGCCGAGTCGGATTTCTTCGAGGTTCGTCTTGCCCTCTTTAGAATTTCCCTTGTCAGCGCAATAGCCAGTAGTAACCAACCCTGAAACTGAAATTCCATCTCCATAAATAGTGGCATCACAGGTATAATCGTCTACTTCAAGTGAAAAATCGTCAGTATTAAATTGCAGGCAACTCAAGCCCGTACAGGCAATATCCCCACCATCGCAATCTACTCCAGAGACTCTCGTTCCCAGGGCTGCAATGGTAATATCACCCTTATTAGCCTTATCAGAGCCATCATTATAGTCCTGCACATAGAGGCCGTCTCCCAAAATGATATTACCAATATGCTCGTGTTTGTCGTCATGGGTGGGCTGTCTCCAACACCTTGTGCCATCAGCTAATTCCGCGCCCGACACTGTCATGCCCGCGCTATATAAGGTTCCCTCGCACCCATCATAGGTTACATCCCAATCCATTCCGAAATCTTCCGGAGCGAAGGCGAGGCAATCTAAAAAGTCACAAATAGGAGCATCGGTAGACCCATTGGACTCATAAGTTTCATTATCTAGATCGGCTGCGGAGAATTTAGTATTACAAGCGGTAACCTGTATAGATGTACCGGTACATCCATCCTCATCAATGAATATAGAGTTAACCGCTAGGCCAGAACCGAAGACTATATTTTCTACGCGACTGTAACTGGTATCGGGAGCCTTCCAATAACCAGCCTCCCCTCCGTTGCTCTGGCTCCATAGAGAACTCGAAGAATCAATACAACAGTCACCCTCTCTCCCTGAAATAGTGAGGAAAGATCTCTGCTGCACGACGCCCATGCAATTATCCGAATTATATTCTAATGCGAAATCTTCGGGATCAAATCCCAGACAATTGAACATCTCACACGTCCGATTCGTGCCTGCGCAATCAGTACCAGACACCCTTGGAATAACAGTGTCAATTGTTACCCAGCCCTTCTGACTCTTATCATAAGCGTCCTCGTATTCGCTAATATACAGCCCCGAACCTAACCTTATATGAGATAGATGTTCTTTCTTTTCTAAAGTAGCGCTGACAGGATACCCGGCCCAGTCATCCGGATGATCAAGACAAAAATCAGTAGTAACGAGACCAGAAACGGTCATGCCAGCGCTATAAACCGTAGACGAGCATTCGCTGGAATTCCAATCCATCCCGAAATCTTCGGGAGCAAAAGCCAAGCAGTCCATATAGTCACATATGGGAGCGTCGGTTACACTATAAGACTCATATGTTTCATTGTCAAGATTGGCTCCCGAGAAAGTGGGTATACATGCTCCCACTTCTATTGATGAGCCCGTACATCCTTCCTCGTCTCTCAATATGGTTCGAATCTTTAAGCCTGAGCCGAATGTAATATTCTCTACTCTAGGAACGCTTACATCAGGGTCTCTCCAATTGCCTGCCTCGCCACCTTCACTATGATCAAAGGCTCCACAACAATCCGCCTCATAGCCGGAAACGGTAAGGAAAGAGCGGTGGCCTATATCTACAGCGCAGTCCCCAGAATTAAAGTTAGTGTAGAAATCTCCCGTATTAAAGTTAAAACATTCGACCTCGGCGCACGAGGGGCTGGACTCACCTGCACAAGCCAGTCCCGAAACATGGGGAGTGAGGCTAGTTAATACAAGAGTCCCGTCCCCGTATGGCTCTCCATCGTCATCACAACACCATCCGTCTGTAGATAATCCGCTAGCTATACAAATTCCCGGGCCCGCCTGTAGTGTATGTACATTGTTAACGATCACGTTGTCGGATACGTCTTCGCAGCCACAACTTCCAGTGTTAGTCCCGAAGCCCATGAAGCCCATAGAGCTAACTTTGAAACTGCAATCATAGTCTTGTCCTGATTCAATGCAGAAATGATCAGTATTGAACCCTAAACACTTATATTGTATATCGTCCTCACAGTCCAGGTATCTATCACCATAAGTAGAAGAGTCCGCATCACAGAACCAACCAGAAAGACGAGGTAGCGGAGTTCCTTGCAAAGTAACATGACCCCACTCACCGTTCGCACATTCTCCCTTATAACCGTCTCTGGAATTACCAGCCTCAATGCATAAGCCCTCTCCTAATCTGATTTCTCCCAATAACTCAAATCCTATGTCCTCTCCCCCACAACCCTCGCATGAGTCTCCAGTACTAGATCCCGTTACCTTGAATCCACGCGAATGTACTTGAGCCTTACATAATCCACCGCCATTCCCCGTTGAAAGGAAGAATTGTCCAGTATGAAAGCCTAAGCAATCATAAACCCAACGGTCACAAGATGTATTCTCTAACTCCCATTGGTCGGTCCCAGGGTAGATCCTAGCGCAGGTAAGGCCAGAAATTCTAGGAACCACAGTAGAAATCTCCAGACCACATCCTCCTTCACACTCATCTCTTCCGTCACCGAAGAAGGTCTCACATCCGTAAAACCCTTCCTTGAAGTTAATACCTTTAACATTAGAAAACCAGGTATCCGACTCCATAGGAGGAGCACATCCCGTCATGTCTGATTGATAACAAGGATGAGTTGTATCTCCGTCTTGCTTCTTCCTTTGGAGATTTATCTTATACTGGTGTCCCACGCTAGATACTTTAGCGGTACAATCATCGTCATCATAATTTACAAAGAAATCTCCTGTATCATAAACAGTGCAAAGTACTCTTTCGCAATCCACCGAGAGGCTGTCGCTAGTATCCCTCCCGCAATTATCTAGAGGTGTTGTTCCACACTCCATGCCTGAAATACGAGGCATACAAGCATTAACTAGAGTCGTGCAAGTATTGGAATCATATGTAAGACTAAAATCTTCACCAAATCCTATGCACTGGTAACCAGTACATTCTATTGAGCCGCGCGGACCAGTCTCGTGGACAGTGGGACAACAGTCGCCAGTATATCCCGATATTTTTGGCTGACACCCTTTTACTATAGCAGTACAAGCCTCGTCGTCATATTCTATTCTAAACGACTCATCAAACTCTAAGCATTTATAACCCGTGCATTCTAATTTATCGGATTCCAGCGGCGGCTGGCAGCAGAATCCGAGGGGGTCTTCCTGATAGCCGGCTAGTTTATTAGAACATGCGGACACTCTAGTAGTGCAATTTTCATGATCGTGATATAATACAAATGACTCATCGAATCCTAAGCATTCATACCCCGTACAAGGCATCGGCATTATAGGTTCAGTCGAACAACAACCATGTCCCGCGCCTGTCCATCCGGAGATTCTATTAGAACAAACTGCCGATACCGTGGTAGTACAGTTATCTGGATCATGATGCAGTGTAAAAGAATCATCAAAGCCTATGCACTCAAACCCTGTGCATGCCATGGGACCTTTCTTTTCCTCGCAACAGCCATAAACCTCTCCAGTCCAACCAGAAATTTTCGTAGCGCACACAGCAGAGACTGTAGCCCTACACTCTTCTTCATCGTATTCTAAGACAAATGTATCGTCAAAGCCTAAGCATTCATATGTCCGGCACTCCATTGGCCCTTTAGTTGCCTCACAGCATCCCTCCACCGTTCCCGTCCAGCCCGAGATCATGGGAGTGCAAACATCAATCTGAAGGGCAATTCCAGATTCATTATCACAACACTCCTCTGATTCTCGGCCTCCCAAACCCTTCAGTGTGAATCCCGATCCATAAACAAAACGACTTACATGGGGGAAATCAGTAAGGTCATCATTTCCGCAGCAATCTCCCTCCTTGAAACCAGAAACGGCAAAAGGATTAGAGCGAGCGCAGATAAGGGCATTACAATCGTCATCGATTTTAATAGTGAAATCGCCAGTATGGAACTGCAGGCAATCAACACCAGTGCACTCATAGAGTCCATACTGGGTAATAGGACATCCTGCGCCGGAAATTGTAGTGCAGGGATAATTTACCTTAACATTACAATCTTCATCTACTTGAAGCCTCCACCCCTCCGCATCATCAAAAACCAAACAATTAAAGGGCATGCAGTCCACAGAATATGCGGGATCATCACTAAGATCACAACATCCCTCGTCAAAAAAGTGGAAACCATCCGTTGAAGGAAATACTGTGGGATAGTTTGAAGCTCCTGAAATTTTTCCTCCACATTTACTAACAGTAGCTACACAAGTTTCCTCATCAAAATCGACCAAGAAACCACTGTCAAAAGCAAGGCACTCATAGCTCGTGCATTCCAGCGCTTTATAGTAGCTTCTAGGATGACAACATTCAGGTCTCTGAGGTCCCAACTCGGGGTCTGGGTACCAACCGGAAATCTTAGGCTGCGTAGCATTTATAGTGACATAGCCGAGTGACTCCTGAGTATACGCGTCGTCGCAACAATTACCGACCTTAGACAGGTTATCATCTATGCACAAACCAGCGCCCAACTTCAGAAATCTTACGTTGCCATAGAATACCTGCTCTTCCTCTGAGCAGCCGCAATCTCCAGTCTTGGCCCCACTAACCAAAAAGCCGAGAGCGTTTATCTGAGCTGTACACGTTCCATCATCGCTTCTCCCAGTTGAAATGCAGAAGTCTCCGGTGTTAAAGCCTAAACAGTCGGGCGCGAATTTATCCGCACAAGTCGTGAGGGCACTATTCTCGGGATCGCTAGAAAGGCACGTTAAGCCGGAAATGCTAATTTTCTGCGGAACTACTGAAAGAGTAGCGGTACACGCCTCCGCATCATAAGTCATTGCAAAAGAATCGTCGAATCCTATGCACTCATAAGGCGCACATCCCATTTCCGTAAGTGACTCAGTATTTAAATAACAATCGCCGGTGGATAAAGTTCCCGTCCATCCTGATACTCGTGCGCGAGTAGTAGATACTAAAGCGCTACAGGTCTCATGATCATATGACAGACTAAATGAATCATCAAAGCCCAAGCACTCGTATCCTGTGCACAATAACTGGCTACCCCCCTCAGTGCAACAAACTTCATCCCAAGCTTCCGGGCTGTCAGCTGGGCTTTGGCCATTAACGAATTGATTAGCTTCGTAGCACCCTCCATTATAAGTTACTGTAGTCCCTTGATCGTAAGCAGTCTCGTAGTCAAATCCAGCAGCCGAACCAGCCCTTCCAGTCATTCCGGAAATTTGAGGCACGATGGCGGATATAGTGAGCTGCCCATCTTCCTCAATCCCGCCACAGCATAAACCATCTTTTGAATTGCCGCTCTCAATACACAAGCCTTTTCCAAGTCTAATGCCGTGAATGTTAGACCAATATTGCTTAGGGCTTTCCCCGTCATCACAAGGCCCACATTGGCCTGTAGGATGACCATATACATAGAGACCTCGACTATTTACCTGAACCCCACAATCCCCACTTTCAATGCAAAAATGTCCCGTCTCAAATCCCAGACAATTGAACTTAAGGTCATCGCACTCTGTAAAGGTGTGGGTATCTTTATCACCAAGGCATATCACCCCGGAAATTGTAGGAACACATGTTTCTATCTTGATCCCTCTTTTTTCTCCGGGAATACAGCAGTCGCCCTCTTCTCCCGCTTCCGTGATAGTCTCAATTCTAAAGCCAGAGCCGAATTGGATATTCCCTATGTTCGCAAATTCAATCAGGTCACTAGGATCGTCACAGCAGCCATAAGCGGAGTCATATCCCGAAACAGACAATGCATTCCCTGACCGAATACAAACCGTTGCATTACAGTCGTCATCCAACTCTAGCGCAAAGTCTCCCGTATTAAACGCTAAACAGTCATATCCAGAACAACTGACGTCCACATCATTACAAGTAACTCCCGACACCTTCGGAACGCAAACCTCTATTTTAAGAGCACCCTTCTCTCCTGGCTCACAACATTCTCCCTCTCCCCCAGCTGCGATTTGAGTCAGCTTAAAGCCTGAGCCAAACTCAAGGTTCCCGATATTTTGGAATTTCTCTAACTGAGTGCCTCCCCCGCAACAATCATAATACTCGGAATTGTATCCGGATACCGACAATGAATTTCCGGACCGAATGCAAACTGTTGCGTTGCAGTCGTCATCTAACTCTAGCGCAAAGTCTCCGGTATTAAACCCGAGGCACTCGTACCCACTACAGTCGATTTTGACTTCGGGATCGCAGGTGGCGCCCGATACTTTG